>Ga0228711_1005724_pt1 | contig 18842 bp, 11 predicted proteins | sample MedpolnodulmetaG_2_FD_177996 | JGI IMG/M metagenome (GOLD analysis project Ga0228711, IMG submission 177996) | Root nodule microbial communities from Medicago polymorpha collected in Santa Monica, California, United States - brown nodules | ecosystem: Host-associated > Plants > Roots > Nodule...
AAGAAGAAGAAGAAGAAGAAGAAGAAGAAGAAGAAGAAGAAGAAGAAGAAGAAGAAGAAGAAGAAGAAGAAGAAGAAGAAGAAGAAGAAGAAGAAGAAGAAGAAGAAGAAGAAGAAGAAGAAGAAGTAAATGGTCCCTATAAATATTCAGAATTTTGTTTTTAGTTCCTACAAAATGAAATCACACTTTTTAATCCTTATAAAAATTTTCATCAACATTTTTAGTCCCAATAAAATTTTTCCATCAACATTTTTAGCCCTTGTCAAAAATTTCCATCAACTATTTTGGTTCCTAAAATGCTTAAGGAAAATGTCACAGGGACTAAAACGTGTGATTTTATTTTGTAGGAACTAAAAACAAAACTGTAAATATTAATAGAGACTAAAAACTTAATTAACCCTAATAATAATGAGTGTATCATCCTTAATGTTGATGGCAGTTGCCATGGGTCAACTACTAGATCCAGATTTAGGGGAGTCCTTCGAAATGGTGCCGGTTTCTTCTTATATGGTATTTCCAGTTACATTCCAAGATCAATTGACATTATGCTTGTTGAGTTGCTTGCTATCTATCATGGTCTGCCCTTACCAAGGATAAGGGTATCAATGAGTTGGTTTGCTATTCAAACTCTCTTGTGTGCATCAACCTCATTATGGGTCCTCACATGACTTATCACGTTTTTTTTTTGAAGAGGCTAAAATAAAATATATTACCACATAAAAGCGTTATTCTCAGCACAAGGGGTGCCAAGGAAAAACAACAAGGTCTGAACAATATTTACAAAGGGAAACAAAAACAGAAAAAGATGAACAAAAGGAAAGAAACTATTAGCCTATGCCCAATATGGTGAACGGGCTAAGCCACCAGCCATGCAGATTGAAGGGAAGAGAAATGTGTTTCACCTTCAACCACATATAGGAGATGGACTTAATCCTTTCAACCATCTGAAAAACGGGGCTTTCTTTGCCTTTAAACAATCTGTTGTTTCTTTCCTTCCAGATTTCCCAGACAGCTGCATACCATATAACTTGTAAAATTGATCGCCGCTTCTTCCCGATCCCACCACAATAGACAAACTGATGTAAATGATTAGGGACATAAAATGGGTTGGTCACTGAGACACCAATCCACCTATAAATCAAGTGTCAAACAGAGCTGAAAATATTACAATGCAAAAATAAATGAGGAGTCGATTCGACAAAGTCACATCCTGCCACACACAACCTAGCATCATGATGAATAACACCTCGCCGGAGGAGATTGTCTTTAGTAGACAATCTGTCCCGAAATAAGCGCCAGACGAACACCACCACCTTGAGAGGCACATCCTTGTGCCAAATAGAAGAAACATCAACTGGTAACTCAACCTGCGGTTGAATAGTTAGATAATTATACAGGCTGCGAACAATGAATGAATTTGAGTTCTCCAATGTCCAGAGCCATCTGTCTTCAATATTAACCTGCAGGGTAACATTAACAAGCAGTAAAATGAATTCCCCCACCAGCTCCTCCTCCCAGGCGAACAACCTTCGCCTCCATCTCAACGCCTCACCACCCTCCCCCCACCCTAACTGCGACATCACTAACACCGACTCCCCTTTAAACGCTGACAACTCAAATAATCTGCTAAACCTGACACTAAAAGACACCCTACCACACCAAACATCAGTCCAAAACAGCGTAGTTCTCCCGTTCCCAACACATCGACTCACATGATCGCTGAAACATCTCTCCCTACTCAAACTATGAACGACACGCCACCACTCAGAAGCCTGGCGACCCCCTCCTCTCAACCGCCCCTCATCCGTGCCATACCGCGCCGACAACACCCTAAACCATAAACTCTCTCTATCCTCCAACAACCGCCAACACCATTTCCCTAAAAGAGCTACATTAAACTCCCTAATTCTCCTTACCCCCAAACCACCAACCTCTTTACTCCTACAAACAGAATTCCAGTCCACCCAAGATATTTTCCTGTGGTCAGCACTCCCCCAAAAAAAAACAATTAAATAAAGATATAAATTAAAGATATAAATTAAAAGAGCTCATTTCTCAAAACAACATCACCGTCTGCTACAACCTTATAGAATCTAAAACAAACCAATGTGAGGGAATAAGCCAATGAAAGGGACCAATTAAGTGAGCCAATGTAATAATCTTTTTACCAACAATTCAACTTCCTATATGTACTAAAGATCTTAAATTAATAGCAAATTATCGAATGAGAAACAATTTGGCTAAAAGAATAACTAAGCATATCGACTACTTACAGTTGGTGGGGTTGGTTTGACGGATTGGTAACAGCCCACAAACAGTGATGCAATGATGCAAGCAGTAAAAACAACATTTAAATGTGGATCTACTTTCACAACAAGTGATGCTAAGGTTAAACTTGTCATGACATATAAAATGTGGTTAGTATTGAGGGATCAAGGATTCCCGTACATTGTGAAATTTGATGTTTTTTTGTCATTAACCAAGAAAACTTAGACTCTTTAGCTCGATTCCAATTTTGGGCCATTATTAATATTTATTTTATTGCAACAAAATAATCCATGCCGTAGTGTGGCATATCAAAATTCAAAAGGAAGATTAATTATATAAAAACAAAAGGAAATTACATACTTCATTTTATTCTAAATAGCCATGATCCACATTAACTCGTAACAAATTACTCCACAAGTCCACAAGTTGGATGGGCATACTCTCATATTGATAAGGTGAATCCATTTTCTTCTCTAATATGGATGATGCTAATGCATATTTGCCTACATATGCATGACTCATGTAAACTTATTTGATAGTATATGAAAATTACATATTTCATTTTATTCTAGACAAGTCATTAGCATATGATTACTCCACAAATTTTTTGATGACTGGACGGGCTTTATACATAGCCTTTAATGGGACTAATCGTGACAAGGTGAAACCACTTTCTTCTCTCATATCAATCTCCTTTTCATCCATTCTTTTCCAATCAAAGCATTGAATCAATAAACCCAAAGTCAAGCTTATTGCACGCATAGCCAACACTTCTCCTGGACAAGCCCTTCTTCCTAACCCAAATGCAATTAACTTGTCTAACTCTCCTTCTTTCTCAAACCTCTCAGGCTTGAAACTTGTGGCTTCACTCCAACTCTTAGGGTCTCTATGAATGGCCCAAGCATTAACAAGCAATATAGTGTCTCGTGGAACTTTGTATCCTCCAATAATACACTCATCTGAAGAAGAGTGTGGCAATGACAATGGAGCAGGAGTGTACAACCTAAGTGTCTCATAGATAATATTTTTAAGGTAAGGGAGTTTTGGTAGGTCAGATTCATCCAACAAACGGTCTTGACCTACATTGGTTTCTATTTCATACCTTGCCGTCTCTAGTACCTCTGGATGAGTCAATACACAAGATAATGCCCACTCTAAAGTTACAGCTGATGAGTCTGTTCCAGCAAGAAGCATACCCTACAAGCAAAACAATCCAAATACAAGTAAAAAAAAAATTATTAATGATATATAGTGATGCTTTCATATATGGAAACAAATATATTTTTAATAAATCAAAATTATTTAAATCCATCTTAAAGTATTATATATTTGTCTTTTTTTAATGGTTAATGTTAGGGCAAATTATATGGTACATCCAAAATTTTGAGTGTATTAGTACACAAAAACTTTAAATTAATAGATAAATGAGTTATTTTTTGAAGAAAAAAATTATTTTCTATCATCTATAATTATAATAACTATATCTTATTTACGAAAAATGTCGACGAAAGTAGTTGTTTGATTAATATTTACGCATTTGTTTGATTATAATTATCTTAACTCAAACGCAACTTAACCCCAGTATTACTTAACCAAAAATTGTGTTTTTAGTCCTCAGTGCAATTAACTTATTAAAAGCACATAGTTTTTGTAATTTACATGATTAAAAAAATAACATTTTGGTACTAAAGTTAAACAGTCGTGATTTACAAGAATCAAGAATATGTAATTTAACCCAAATATTATTAGTAAAGAAAAAAAAAACTAGCATAGAAAATTATTATTACCAGAGCAAGGCCTTTGATGATTTGATCAGTATAATACTCAGGTTGTGATTCTTGTAAACTTAGAAGATGATCTATCATAGTATTTGTATGCTGGTTTTTGTTGCGTTGTTCTTGAATGAGTCCTCTCAAGAATGTATCAGTTTTGCTACTAATTTTCTTTAGTCTCTTCTCCAAATTTTCAAAGTCAATCAACCTAAGTATTGGCAAGAAATCATTCTTATTATTAGCCCCAGACAATTTCAACAAATCAGTCACCATTGCCCTAAATTCTTTAGCTTCTTCCGCATCCGTCATATCACAATCATCTCCATAGTATCTCTTACCCGAGATCATTCTCATTATGTTATTGAAAGTCATATCAAAGAACCTAGATCTTAGTTCTACTTCAACAAAGTCTTTATTAGACGATTCTTCGGCTAACTTTTTTACAAGCCTCTGAGTCTCATCCCTTCGGATTCCGGAGGAACTATTGATACGGTGGTTTGAAAGGACATCGATTGCGGTAATGCGACGAAGGTTGCGCCAATGTTCACCGTAGGTTGTTGATCCTAAGGTGGTATAGTTGTAGAAGATGTATTTTCCGGAGAGAAAACGGGGTCTATTAGCTAGGACAACATCGTTTTTTGTAAAACATTCTTGGACTAAAGATGGTGAAGAGACAACAACCACAAGACGTGAACCAAACCAAAGTGAAATGACATCACCATATTTTTTAGATAGGCCTTTGAAAGTGTGGTGGAGGGGACGTTTGAGGTGGTGGAGGTTACCAATTATGGGAAGGGAAAATGGGCCAGGTGGGAGGTTGTTGAATTTTCTTGATTTGAAGAGAAGGTTGAAGATGAAAAATAGTGCAAGGTAGAAGAGAGAGTAGGAAAGGATGGAAATTATGTCCATGACTCTTGATGTGGTTTTGTCTTGTGATTATCAAATGCTTATATAATAGTTTGTTCATATTACTAGTCACCTTGCATGGTGCGAGCCATGCAAATATTTCTTTTGGTGATGAAATTGTGTATGCCATACCAATGACTTTGGTTCATACAAATTAGGAGAAATTAATTTATATAAAAAATAGTGGAAATTAAATTGTATCTGTACTGTACACAATGACTTTTTAACCTATTAGCTTGTTTTTCTTTATATAAAATTATTTGTTGTCAATTTCATTGCATCATCTTTATATAATGATTTTAAAAATAAGTTTAAGTATTATAAAATAATAATCAAAATGTTTAAAGTTGAACTTGAATTTAAGAAAATAAAAATATTCAAGGCAAATATCTTCATTCTTCATTTTATAATTAACAGTAATGAAAAATAGAATTTGATTGTGAATTCTTTTATGTCAAAGATGATTCCTATTATACACCAATTAAATTTAAGTTAATATTTTTTTCGTAATATAATACTATATAGAAAGCAGGGCCGTACCTGGAGAGGCGCAAACAACTCTATAGAGTTGGGTCTCCCAAATTTTGGGGCCCAATTTTTTTTTTTTTTTAAATATGTAATGCAGTCAAATATTAATATATGCAAATAACATTGTAATATTAACAGTACTGATGGTGTGTGTCGCGTCATTTTTCGGAAGTCAAGCTATTTTATTAGCATAGACTCACTATTTTATTTCACGACTGAACTTTTAATTTTTTCAAAAGAAAGTGGAAAAAGGTTCAAATACCACATTTTTAAAGATTAAGGGTTCGGGGGTTAGTTATATTTAGGAAAGGTGTTAGCGCCCTAAATATCCATAGTATTCTATGGGAACCTCTTGATTTTATTTTAATTAATTGTGCTAAAAATCAAAGTTTATTATGAAAATATTTTTGTGATTTGAATGTTTTTTGTTGTTTTGGAATAATTATGAAAATTAAACTAACGGAGTAATAAAAATAAAAGAGGACACACACACAAAATCCACAAAATCCCTAACCTAATTTTTTTGCATTTTTTTACATATATAAAGCGGTAAAGAAATAAAAGAGGACACACACGCACACTTTCTCATTTATATTGTTTACATTGAACCTAGATACATTCTAATTGCTGGAAAATAAATGACGATAATTAAAATGCTAAATGATAATAGAAATAAAATGAAACGCAAAAAAATTCTAAAAAGTAAGAGAATAAAAGAAACTTAGAGAGAGGGACAACCGAAGTGACAAAAGTACCGAAGGGACAAAATTCCGAAGGGACAAGATTCCGAAGGGACTTTTCCGAAGGGACAGAAAAAAAGGGAGAAGAAAAGAATAGCTCGTCAACACAAGCTAAATGAGGGAGAAGAGAGAAAAGTTCTTTGACAACTCAAGAGAACTTTTGGTGTGTGAAATTGTGAGGGATGAGGGCTCTATTTATAGGTGAGGAGGTTGATGAAAATGGAAAAATGGTTTAATAGTTTTTGATGGACAATTACAATGAATTTTGAAAAAGGAATGTTTAAAGTTGACACTTGATTTGGAATTTTTTTGGACCTTGGACATATTTTTTGTGACCTATTAGACATTGACACTAATATTTTTTGGACATTTTGGATAATTAGTAAAAACTAAAATAAAAGTGATTAAAGTAAAAGAAAGAAAAATGACTAATTAAAATTAAAATTAAAACTAAAATTAAAATTAAAAATAAAAGAGAATTAATAAAAGATGAAATTTTAAAAGATAAAAGTAAATTAAAAAAATAAAGATAAAGAGAGAAGAGGGTCCGAATCGGGACAAAAATGAGGTATTTTAAAATACCTTTCTGCCAAATTTTCTTTGAAAAGTCAAAGAATATTCCGGATCAGAGGGTGTATGAATGTAGGATGTTAGGTCAAAAACTAGGGTATGACAAGAAGCATTGACAAAGACATAAACACCAGACACGACATTGACACCGACACACCAATATCGATAATAATTTGAGAAAATGACAGAACTGAATGTTCATTTGTCGGTGTCAATCACAAACATGCGTCGCACAACGAACATACATTTGATCAGAAGCGTCGATACTATAGAGCCTATAAAATCTTTATATTTAATTTTATTTAAATTTTACTTCTTTTCATTGGTTGTATTCAAGATCAGACCATGATCTACATCAACTTAGACATTGCATTCACCATGCAGAACATATTCTCAATATAGTGATCCCAAATGCTTATTACTTGAGTTCTGTCTCCCCTGTTACTTGTAGATTTTCTTATATTTGAGAACTTTCTGTTAAGAGGTAGCATAGCTGCCCACAGCTGCCAAGCAAAGCTCTATACTTTACCTTTGCCGATTGCCACTGTACATGATTCAAATCTCCTCCTTCACATGACAAACATTGTCATTCCAGGAAAAAGGTAGCACGCAGAAAACCCCTTACCTATTGAGAAGAAAATGTGAAACACCATTTTTCACAATAAAAAGAGTCTAAAGTATCATTAAAGTCCCACTTTACTTGCTAATGCTTATTTCATCTTACAATGTTTATTTTCCCTCTCACTGTCAATGTAATTAAATAAAAGGAGAAAAATTTTAATTTTTCTTTCTTTCCACTCTCTCCTACCAAACAATTGAAGAAAAGAAAAAACTTATTTTCCGCTCTACCTTTCCTTCATCTTTCTTTCCAAAGCCATGTAAGAGAATGACATAGTGATGACATCTTCTAAATGATTTTACGTCTGTAAAATTCCTTCATATCAGCTATGCATACTAATTAAACATTTTCTTTGATATATCGTCCATTGTGCTACTCGATCTCTTGTTTCCTGTAAATATGAAATGCACGCAAAATATGAATTACAGAGGTAACGAAACATATAAAATATGCCTTTTTGGGGCAAGTAAAAGAGGCCATCCTTTAATCCTTGTTAAGTTTTAAAAAATTTAATAACCTGAATAAAACATCATACCATAAAAAATTATAGGTTAAAAACCTCAAGCTTCCTCTCAAGTAAATTTGACTCTTAAATGTGCAGCTAACTTTAATTTAGTTAGTTTGAGATCGCAATGCAATTTAAACATAATGAATGGGTACATCCTAACTATCAAACTTTAGAAACAAGGGAAATTGGTATACTTGCAATGTCCAAATAAAGGACTCTCAAATGTGCAATAATTTGATGCCAACAAGATTCGAAATGTTGGAATATCTTTCGAGGGATGTAACTTGGATGAACGAAACGAGATTGGAAATCTGCGAGCATGTGGAAATGTTCAAACCTATTCCAATTTTTTAGAGTTGCAGCACTAGGAGTGTGGTGTGTAGGCATTGGATAAGCATACAGTACAGATATAGTTGAGGGGGTGTGTGTTGTACAATAAATGAGTACGAGAACTAGTTACATCAAAAACTAACTTCTACATGAATGAGTACGAGAACTAGTTACTCTCTGAATCAATCTCAATTTTAAAAAAACACCAGAGAACACTCCAACTGCAAGTTAATTTGATATGTACAATAAATGTCTTCTCCATTACATAATACTATCACCCTAAGGAACATTCATAGTTTATTAAGGATCGGTTTCATTCATAAATCAAGAAAGTATATAAACTCACCTCTGACCATTTTCTCTTAACAGAGCAAGGGCTACAGCAACTTTAGTTCCAATAAGGGCATTATTCTTCACAAGAGCAATGTCTAAATAAGGTTAAGATATGCTTCAACACTAGGTAAAATATTCAATTTGGATGTGTTCACAAAAAAAAAAAAAAGTTTTATGTTAAATTAAAATATGATAGAAAATACACAGTTAAATTATGATATAATAATGTAGTTGTTGAAAATTTTCAAAAGAGGATACTTGAAGCAAGTGAGGCACCTCCGGTGAGTGCATTTACTCTATCAAGCAAGAAAGGAGTCTGAGCATTTCCTGATATATTCTTTTCCCTACAAGTGGCAAATGTTAAATTTATTTTTAATTTTTAATGAAATCATTACTAAATATATTAATATCATTAAAAGTTAAAACATTAGTAAAAACCAGTTAATAAGCAATGTTAATGTATAAAATGTCATAAAAAAAATAGAAAGAAAGTGAGAGAACAAAAAGTTCACCTTGCTTCTTCAAGGGCTTTTTTTATGGCAGATTCAATTATGTGTCCAGAAGCCGACTGTTCTTGAGGAATAGGAACTCCTATCAAAATTCCACCTCCGACCTTGAGTTTGATGTTTGCTTCTGCCAGAAGAATAAAAATTAGAACGAATCACATAGGTGCTTCTTTTTTTTTACTCACATAGGTCATGTTGAAACATAATTTTTCACCGAAAATGAATAAGAATGTTTCCCTTGCCTATTAAGGAAGCACACTCTTCAGGGGTATCTATCCGACATGGAACCTGGAAATTAAGCCATGACCAAACAATAGATTGTTAACCAAACTCGTATTAGTACATCATACAGTCAAACTGCTTACATTCCAATCCTGTGCATCAAATCTTACAATGCTACCATAATAATGATAGGCGAAAACATGTTTGAGAAACCACAAGTTGGACGAATTTCCCAAATCATAAAGCATATTTTGAAACCAGTGAATTGAAATATAGTGTGAATCATTAATTGCTAAAAATAACAAGAAATGCCTTTTTCACATAATGGAACACTGCAAATATTTAGATATTTACATTATAAAGTAAAATAACTCATTATATAATCAACAGGGGAACTGGGATGAGCATCTTTAAAAAGAGGCAGATATAAGGTACTGCCCAAAAAAAGAAGTTTTTTCTACTACGTCATTCAAGATCCGCCATGGGTTGAGGGTGCACTCAACTGTGCAGAAATTGTCTTGCATCAGATGTGGATCTGAAGGAATTCCATCCCAATCTGTATCAGTTTCATGATGGATCAACTAAAATCCCATGAATGGAATCGTGATTCATGTTATATTCCAACTACGATAAAAAATTACTCTCATTTCATGCTTAAATCATCACTTTTGAGAGGTTTTCCAAGTTAGTGAATTATGAGTGCTATAAGCCTATAACCATTTCAACTATATTGTGAGTTTGTCTATTAAACTATTTGTTTATTTTAAAATGTCAATAAAAACATGTTAACCAAACAAGCAAGAATAAGAGAGTAGTTCCATTTTATTTAGATGAAGGGAAAATTAATATTGTAATATACAGATTTAACTTCCAGGGTGAATGCATTTATACGCTGCTGAGAAAAGAAAACACGACTAAAACATTTTTTCGTGTTACTTTATGTATAAAGCAAGGATGAGAAACCATTCGGTAAACCAAAATTTGAAGTACCTTGCAGCCACTTGATGCTGTGAAAAAGGCAGGAAACTCATTCGTCTTGTAAGCAGCAACACAAACTCCTTGAGTTTCCTATTCAAGATAAATACAATGAAATATAAGCTCAATCTATAAAACATGAAGAATTATTTCAGTAATATCATCACAAAAGCAATTTCATACCAGATATTCAAGAGTCCTGGGAATATCCAATATTGACTTTACACCAGCACATATAACTGCTACTGGTGTTCTTCCAAGCTCGGTGATATCTGAAGATATGTCCATAGCTGCCCAAATAAAAATTAAAATGATATGCATATGCTCAATTAAAATACTAGTAATATTCCTGGAAAGCCCAATAAAAAATAAAAACAAAAAAACATTTCCAGTTCTTAAGTTTCTATAAGGCAATCCAGTAAAAAAATGTTTCTAGAGGGCAACAACAAACTATCTTTTTGAACAATGCAACTCGACAGTTCAATTTATAACTTAAGCATTCCCACACTACACAGAAATTCCCACACTACGTATTGGTTCCTATATAACTTTCACCTTTATTTACCAGAGAATATCTTAAACTTAATTAAAGGACCAAATAATATTTCTTTATAGGTGTGGTTAATTCGCATAATAAGTTACAATAAGCCACAATAAGTATTTTTGGCCTACACAAAAATGTCTCTTTTGTGAAAGGCCAAACTTGGCTGAGGCAATATTTCCCTTTTCATTATTTATCTTGCAAATTGTTGTCTCGCCAAGGCAAAAATAAAAAGTAAAATACGCCAAGGTAGATTCGTTTGGTCCCAAGATTTAGACCAGAACATCTTGCATCTTACTATATTTGTCACCATTCATTATGAAAACCGATTGATTCTATCATTAAGATATAGGAGGTGAACATACTATATTCCCCATGCCTGTGAACTCCCCCAATCCCACCAGTCACAAAGACGTGAATACCAGCCTGCAGAAAATTTTAAAGTTCATAGACAGTGAAACCAAAATAACATGATACAGGGACTGATCATGAAACAGGTCCCATTAAAAAACTGTGGACACAGTTTGTGAGAAAATTACCATAGAAGCCAAAAACATTGTTGCAGAAACAGTAGTAGCACCATTTCCACCTCTAGCCACCTAATAGCAACATAGATAGATTAGCATTAGTATGTAAAATCATAGTGAAACAGTGAAAAACCATGATGGTGCAGTGTTTATAAGTAAGGGAAAGTTTTCTAATTTTTCTGCCAAAATTGCATTTACAAGGAAACTTCACTTTTGAGGGTTACTTTGCTGTTTAACATAGATCATTTAAAAAAACATAATGCACATAAAAAACAAAAAATTAGACAACCTGTCGTGCAAAATTTAGCTCATGAAAAGTATAACTTTATAGCATCCAAATTTAATATCTCATACTGTTAGGTATCGGGTGGTATTAGTAAGGTAACTGCTGATGCAGTCAGTTGTTTTAATATACAGTTATTTAGGAGCAGTTAGCAGTTTGTACGATATGCAGTATTTGTATTGATTAGGAGCAGTTACAGGCATTTTATGTCCTAGTATTATAAATAAGGCCATTTGGCCACAACTGTAGGAATGATTCAGAAAAATAGAAGTGAGAATTAAGAAGGCAGAGATGCATTGTTAGCACTCTGAAGGAGCATTTGCTCTGGGATTGCATGGGTTGCTCTTCTGTAATATTTTACTTTTCAATTAATAATACTAGTTCTCTTCTCTATCTTAATCTGGTTTCCTATCACATACATTAGTTTACTCAAAAAGCAATCTCAAATGCATATAAGAATCTACAGTATTTTTTTAATTCAACTTATTAGTGAAACCTCAACTGCAAATGATAAAAAAATAAAATAGCAAGAGGATTGATTACAAAGCCTTCTAAGTATCACCATCAACAGTAAAGTTTGCATCGTTTAAGGCATAAGTATGTGTAAGCAAATAAACTACTTATCTCATGCCAGAATGAACTTATAATTATTTACATTATTCTTTTAACTGTAACCTATTTGATGAGCTTTATTTTGTTAATAATCAGATCCTTATACAATGCAAATGTAGTGTGAATATCTTCAGTCATCTTTAAATGTGGTCTATGGTGATACCAAAAGCACTCACAACATATGCAATATCCCTTCGAGCTGTTTTCTGAGCTCTGGGTCCCAAAGTAGCTAACCTTTCAAGTTCTTCCCCGCTTAAACCTATTCAAACAAAAGAGCAGGCAACAGAAAATTTCTCAAATTCAAAAAAATAAAAAGATACAACAAAATTTGCAATCATTGCAGCAGCAAAGTCAACATGGGATGGACAATTCTTTAGCTTGTCTTTTAGATTTTGTGCACAAATGACATGTATGTATGTTTATATAGCTTCTTTTACAGTCAATTTGCAGGATCGTTATAAGCAACCGTTTCAAATCCAACATTAATACGATGGAATGAAGAGAATAATTAGAATAGAAACCAGTATCGAAATCATACTTTATATCCACAAAAATAACACAAGTACGAAATCCACAAGTAGTTAGCCAGTTAGGTGCAAGCATTTGATCATTCTTCTTGGATCAAATGACTTGTGCTTAAAATTAATTAATGGTAAAAATATTACACAGTAATTGAATGCACAGACCGGAGGTAGACAATAAATACCTACGATAGGCACGCCATCTAAAATTGCAATAGTTGCAGGAACTGCACCGTTCTCTCTGACAATACCTTCAACCTCCTTCGCAGTTTGCAAATTTTGAGGATATGGCATCCCTCAAAACAAGAGCATAATCCAAAAACTAAGATACGGGTTTCAGTCGTGAAAAGGACAAAACAAAAACTCATATAAAAAGATATAGAATACCATGTGAAATGATGGTAGATTCCAGAGCAACAACTGCACGCCCTAGTGATAACGCTTCAGAAACCTCTGAAGATACCTTCACATTGATTGATGAAGCTCCAACAGCATTAACTCCCGTATGCTGCATATCAAACCCATGTTGTATTGTGTATAAATTTTTCAAACTTCACAAATGAATGTGAGAACTTTCGAAAGGAAACAAGTATGAAGCACGGACACTCTTCGCTGTCGGACACGTGTCATGTCCGACACCGACACGACACCGACACTTGTAACTACACTGAATTATGACATTTTTTCAAATTATTAGATGTGTCAGTGTCTGTGTCGTGTCCAGTGTCCGTGTCCGTGCATCATAACAGTTATAAGTACACAAAAAGATTTGCAACAAATACGAATGATGGTTATGTGAGAAATTCATATTCCGTACCTTGTTGACTGTGTCAGACGAATCCAAGTGTCGTCGAAGATTGTTTATCCGCAAGGCTGCTGAAGATGTCATAACTACCTGCTCAACATTCAAGGATTTAGCTTTCTAACAGCTCAAGGTTTTTTTATAAAGGCATATTGAAATAAGCAATCACATAATACCAATCAAGGTTGTCAAAATTGGGATTTTGCTTCGGATCGAAAGCGAAGAGCAAAATAGAAAATCCTAAAATTGCAATCAAAATCGAAGGATTTTACTCAACTACTTTTGTAGAATCGATATCAAAAATCTTAAAATCGCAATCAAAGTCGATGGATTCTACCAAAACAAAAATAATGCTAAATATATATTATAAATTGTATATAGTCATAAATGACTCAGTTTAAACTATGATCATGAATGTAGCAGTCACATAATTTTAACTATCTACTTTAAAAAAGCATTCCACTTGAAATTTCAACTATTATCCCTCTTCCCATATACCAATACATTGTTTACATGAATTTCACGGAAACAATGAAATTTCAAATATGTAGCACCAACGCACGTGTAAAGTGTGAGTGTAAAATCGAAGGAATGAGAGGGAATTTAGAATTGGGAGAGGCTTACAGATAGAGCTGAGAGTGACTTGAACGCAGCTACGGACTGTGGGTTGGTTGCGGGCGGCGGAACGGAAGAGAATGAATTGATTTGTCAGTAAGGCGAGAGGAATTCACTACATTTAGGATGCTTGAGGGCCCGGGGTACTCGTCAAGACCATTTATTTACTGACCTGTGTTCCTGGTGTGGTTTGGCTCGGTTTTAAGGTCAAAAGTTATCTGAACCGCGAGATAAAAAGACATTTGGTTTGGTTCGGTTGATTTTTAAAATGAAAATCGAACGAAACCAAACCAAATTAATGTGGTTTGGATTGGTTGTTGCGGATTTTTGCAAGACAATACATTTTTTTGTTTTCAACTTTAAAATCAAGTTAAAAGTTAAAAACAACTTATTTTTAACGATGTTTCAATTTTGATCCAACATTACAATTTTATTTTTATTCTTCCATCAACATAGGTCAAATTAAAAACATGGACAAAACAACAACTCTCTTTGGTAAGAAATTCAAAAGTCTAAGATTTTATCATTCTATAAAAGTTCACATTGAGTTTCTATTCAAGATACATCTAACATAAACATATATGCAAAAGTGGAAGTATAATTAAATTAAAGAACATTAATACAATTTTAAATCAAAAGGATAGTAAAAACTTAACAAGAGGAACAATATGTCTTGGTCAAAAAAAGAGAGAGAAAAAAACATGTCATTCTATAAAATTTCTCATTGAATTTTTATGAGTACTAGGTTTGTGACCTAAGTTTAATTAGTGTTTCTCTTATGTTGCGGTTTGGTTTGGATTGGTTCGGTTGTTAAAATGAAAACCGCAAACCGAACTGAATCATGTGGTTAAGTAAAAATATGATCCAAACACATCCGAACCAAATGCGGTTTTTGTGGTTTTCAATTTACGTTGGTTCGGTTTGCAGTTTTTCTATTGGGTTGGTTTGGTTTTGAACACCCCTATTTATTTATGTATCAATTACAAATAATTGTTTCATTTTTTTTTAATATTTTGTACCAAATTTTTTTTATCAACAACAAATATTTGTCTCATGTATTAGTGAATTTTATTGTTTATAATTGATTATTAAACAGAGTAACTCGTATTAAAGTTATTTAGTGTATCTTAACTTATTTATATTTTGAATAAGTGGTTTAAGAATTGATATTCAAAGTATGTGGACGGGGGCGGTTTGATTAAACCTTTTTATGTTAATGAAGTTAAGGCTGCCGTGTGGAATTGTGATAGTTTTAAGAGTCCCGGATCGGATGACGTTAATTTTGGGTTCATAAAATAGGGAAGATTAACCCTTTTTCTGTGAGTTAAGTGATACAGAATCTTGAGATCAGTGTCATTTACACTATATCTGTTGTTGCTACGAGGTAAAAGGCTATGGGTACATAGATTGTGTAGAATCTTGTACTCGTTCTTTAGAGCCATCACAGGAAAATCTTTGCTTGGTTTAACATTATCAAAAAATTCACTTATAACATCGTTCCTGTCAAGATCAACCTCATCATACCATTTTCTTCCAAACACTTTGGCGAGAATGTCAGTGGTTATGATGACATTTGTTTGATTCAAATAACGGAGGATTACATCGTGTCCTTCCAGCACCGTTCCAGAGGAATAGAACTTTTGAACAAGGCTTGAGTAAATTACCTTGTCTATTTCGCAGAACTCTTTCCAAACGATGCTTTTTAGTACATCGTCAAGCATGATCTCCTTTTTCTTCATATCCTCGAATTCAAATTATTTGCTTTATGAAAGGGGTCTTTTGGATGAACCTCCTGGAGCCGTGTTTGTTAGATAAGGATTCATGATCATTTTTCCTTCAATGTTGACAGGTTTGGAGATGATCTCTTCCAGCATTTTTTCTTTTTGAGCCTCTTTGCGATCGTACGGTGAAAATGTTGATGAAGATTGTTTGAGTCGTTTTGTAGGGTTTTGAGCTTGCATGCAAGAATCTGATTCATTTTCAAGGTCAATGTAGGAAACTTTTGAGGGTTTAGAGGATAGCCGAATGGATTTTCTGAGTTCATTGGAGAAGGGTTGTTTGGGTTTGACGTTTGGTGTTGGTTTGAAAAACTCAGCAAAAGTTTTAGCTTTCTGGACTGGTATAAAGGACTATACCACATGGAATTTACTATACATTGACTATTCAACATATCCAGCTCAACTTGAGTGTTCAAGTCACGAGAGCTCCACCCTTCAGCATGACCAGCTCAGCTCGTCCCTTTAGCATGACCAGCTCAGTTCGTCCCTTCATCATGACCAGCTCAGCTCGTCCCTTCAACGTGCTCAGCTCGTCCCTTCATCACGACCAGCTCAGCTCGTCCCTTCAGCGTGACCAGCTCAGCTCGTCCCTTCATCATGGTCAGCTCATCTCATCTTAACTTGATACCACGTGTCCTGTACGGACGATCATCACGTCTCAACTCCACGCTCGGCCGCACTAAAAGCAGACAACCAATAGGAGGGTATGGATCACAACTTAATGGGCCTAGAATGATCAGAGAAAGGCCCATTAAGCCAACACTCTGAGGGCTATAAAAGGGGGACATTTAGATGTGATGGGGGAGGCTAGGCAGAAAAGAACAAGGCATTCATTCATAGCATAAACATTGTATTTTCACCTTAGTCATTTTAGAGTATTCTTGGAGCTCCTCATAGGTAGCTCCACTGAATATCTCATTTATTGTAACTCATGTTTACATACGTGAACATTGGCGCCCACCGTGGGGCTACGGTAAAACTTTCCAACGACCTAGCTCCATTTTCAACAAACCTATCACCATGGTAGGACACAGAGGTAGGACTCAGACCAAACCAGACCTCATCCGGATCCGAGCTGGAAGACGATGCCAACCCACAACTAGCTCAGCTGCTCCGGGCAGTGCGTTAGCTTAAAGAGTAGAATGTCGAGCAAGAAAAACTAAGTGATTAACATCAATGTCTGCAAGCTGAAGCCTGAGCTCGGAAGGCTGAGCTGAGACAACGACTTGAAGATCGAGAGTGTGAGCTGAAACATCATATGGAGGTTATGGAGAGTGTGTTAAGGGAGCAGCTCGATCTCTTAAGAAACAATGTCACCGGAACTGAAACTACCAGATTGATGCCTAAGGTGTTCCAACCATTCTCAACGGAGACACAAGCGGTGGAGATCTCTCGTCATATTGAAGCCTTAACTTTGCGCAAGGCAAACTCAATGAATGAGATTCAAACGAGGGCATAAAAGCATATTAAAGCCAAGGAGATCGTTCGAGAGAAGGGATCTAGGGAGATACGAGGCAAGGACCGAACAAATGAAGACCGCTGAGAAAGGAAGATGAAAAGGCCAGGAGGAGCAGGGTTGCAGACAAATGTCTGACAAGAAGAAATCCACGGGAGGAGAACTTCACTCCTTAGAAAATAGCCAAGTGATATGTTCAAATCAACGTTATAGGGAGGGATTCGTTAAAGACTCTCCTTGACGTCTTAATAAGGGTAGCCGAGCAGAGCTACGCCTTCAAGACCTAAGCGAGATTCGGTATAGACCCGACCCTTAGGCAAATTTATGTTATAGGGATTAATCTGGTAGAGACTTTCCTTGACGTCCTAACAAAGGTGGTCGAGCAGAGCTACGCCTTCAAGACCTAAGCGAGTATCGGTAAAGACCCGACCCTTAGGCAAATTTACGTTATACGGATTGATCCGTTAGAGACTTTCCTTGACGTCCTAATAAAGGTGGTCGAGCAGAGCTACGCCTTCAAGACTTAAGCGAGTATCGGTATAGACCCGACCCTTAGGCAAATTTACGTTATAGGGGGGGATCCGTTAGAGACTCTCCTTGACGTCTTAATAAGGGTAGCCGAGCAGAGCTACACCTTCAATACCTAAGCGAGTATCGGTATAGACCCGACCCTTAGGCAAATTTACATTATATGGATTGATCCGTTAGAGACTTTTCTTGACGTCCTAATAAGGGTGGCCGAGCAGAGCTACGCCTTCAAGACCTAAGCGAGTATCGGTATAGACCCGACCCTTAGGCAAATTTACATTATAGGGATTGATCTGTTAGAGACTTTCCTTGACGTCCTAATAAGGGTGGCCGAGCAGAGCTACGCCTTCAAGACCTAAGCGAGTATCGGTATAGACCCGACCCTTAGGCAAATTTACATTATAGGGATTGATCCGTTAGAGACTTTCCTTGACGTCCTAATAAGGGTGGCCGAGCAGAGCTACGCCTTATTAGGACCAGGTCTATACCGATACTTAGATGGTAGAGATGCGGTTTCATATTCGTTGTGAACTTTATTTATCACATGATTTATTTGGGACGAGTTTAAGTGTGTATGAGCAAAGCAGGTGTACTCAACTTACATAAGCAAAATTCATGTTTTATGTGGACTAGAATAGGTCGACCTTGTGAAGAACAAATGCCTACTCCTTGACAGGCTTGACACTTGGTGGGCTGTGGACTGGTACATGTCGACTTTATGAAGAACAAACGTCTACGCCTTCACAGACTTGACGCTTGGTGGACTGTGGACTGGTACATGTCGACTTTATGAAGAACAAACGTCTACGCCTTCACAGACTTGACGTTTGGTGGACTGTGGACTGGTATAAAGGACTATACCACATGGAATTTACTATACATTGACTATTCAACATATCCAG
>Ga0228711_1005726_pt1 | contig 18834 bp, 12 predicted proteins | sample MedpolnodulmetaG_2_FD_177996 | JGI IMG/M metagenome (GOLD analysis project Ga0228711, IMG submission 177996) | Root nodule microbial communities from Medicago polymorpha collected in Santa Monica, California, United States - brown nodules | ecosystem: Host-associated > Plants > Roots > Nodule...
GCGCATTTGTTTTGGGCGCTTGTGTACTCTTTTTCCTCCTATGCGGGTATACGGGTATAGTGCGCCTTGTACTAACCTAGCTTAATAATATTTGATGATTAAAAAAAAACATGTTGTATATGGCATCAAGCAATCTCAGAACGTAATCGAAATCTACATCATAAACTTTAGATAAATGTTAATAAGTGCCCCATGACCCTGGTTAAGAAAGTTAGATGTACTAATGTTACATTGAAACTTGTGTATTCAAGTTCTTAAAAGTATAAAAAAATGACATTTTTAATTTAAAATTTTCTCTTTTAACTTCCTTAACCAGTGTCTAATTCACATGACCTGAACTTTAACATTAACTAGTTCTTTTAGGCTTTGTCTGCGAGTTGGGTTTTGGAGGGGGTAGGAGGGGAAGGAAAGGGCTTATAGAGAGGTAAACTCTTGTTTCGGAGTTTTAAAAAAACAAGGAAATGTTTTGGGGGGGTTTTGAAGGGCTTCATTTAACCAATTTTAAAGTTCTTTCAAATTAGAAGGTTTTGGGGGATTAAACATAAAAATTGACAATTTTGTCCTCATAATAATTCAAAATTTCAATTATAATTAACAAGATAAATTACAAAGTATAGCTGATTTTAAGAGGAAAAAAAATAGTAAAATAGTAAAATATCACATAAGTCATCCATCTCCTCTCCTTATTGGTTTTTTAACTCCCAGCCAAGGGAAAGACTTTCCCTCATTCCTCCCTTCCCTTCCTTTCCTTCCCCTCCTAAGTCGTTCCTTCCCCCTCTCTATAAAACTCGCAAACAAAGCCTTAGTGGCCTAAATTTCTTAAAAAAATAATAATAACGTAACCCAATTGACTACCCGATATACGTGCGTTTCCCATATTTTGCTTTAACAGCCATTAAAAACATGTTATAAAAAAAAAAAACTTCTATGCTAAGTTAGTGGTAGTGTGATTTTAGCACACATATATGTAACTGAATCATTAAAATATATCATAAAATAATGATTTATTTTTTCATAAACGTGTACTAAGAACATATCATAAAAAAAAAATTAGAGGTACTTTTTTCTGATTATGATACATGTAATGGTTCAAACATAACAAACAAACAAAAAACTGGTGAATGATAATGCCTATTGAATGGTGAGTATTTTCCTCCTAAATGTTTTATTAAAAAAATTATTCATTGAGAATTTGTTTTCATCATTGTTTCCCATTATGGTTGTATTTTAGCCTGAACCTTCTTTTTAACGAAGATACACATAAAAACTCGTTTTCTTCTTGACAATAATACAACATACAACGAAGAGTATTGTTTGATTTTGTTACTTTTAATTTCAATCACAAAATAAGCTAAAATATAATCAGATTGTGAAGAATGTCCAACTTATCAGATTGTAGACAAAATTAAGTCACTTTCATATATGTGGTTGAAGGCGAAAATTCCTAACCTCTCTTTCAACTATCATGGCTGGTGGCTTAGTCCGTTCTCTATGTTGGGCATAGGCTAATGCTATTTCTTTCTCTGTTTTTTTGTTTTTGTTTTTTGTTTCCATCTTTCTATAATAGTTTGTGACTTTCGCTCTTTTCCCGGTACATCTTGTGCTAAGAAGAACACTTTGATTGAGCAATATATTTCATTTTAGTTTCTTAAAAAAAAAACTAAATATAATCAGATTTGTGTGTATAGAAGTAAAGAAAAAATCAATTAAAATAATAGTTCAGCATCCATTATAATATATTTGTTATAATAAACTATATAAACATAATGATTATAGTTTTTACTATTTAGGTTGAAATATCTATCCAAATTGTCAACTTACAATAGTAAGTGATAATTACCTATCACCTAGGTAAATGTCAAATTAGAATAGTGAAATAAATAATTTCACACTTGTAATAGTGGTAAATTTAGTAGTATAGATACCACACTTTGGTTCATGTAAAAACACACCATTTTGAGAAATCAAAACATATCATCCCACTTCTTTCTCTCTTGATTTCCTTAGTTTGATAAATCCTAGTACTGTATATATATATATATATATATTATTTGAAGTATTATAATTAAAGTAATATTTTATATCATCTTATTAGTTCACTAATGTCATAAAATAAGTATTTAAATATCTAAACCTTTAACACGTAATCAGCACGATCGTTTTTACCGGAAGTTCACGCTACTGCTAGGTATGTTATTTATACTCATCACTTTAATACAATTACTTGATATTGCTATGTATGTCATTTATCTTTATCATCTGCCCCAGTTATAGAAAACTGGCAATCCGTCAAGTGATTTATAACGTGTGGCTATTGTTGTTAATATTACTTTACCCTTTATTATTAAAAACTGGCAACCCGTCAAGTGATCTATAATAAGTATGGATATTATTATATAATATTAAGCAGTGGTCTAAAACCCCATATGTACTATATTATCACGAAAGATAATTTTGAGTAGTGATAATAACTTTTATACTTAATGGAGGTCTAAAACCCCATATAACTTTTATATTCAATGAAGGTATAAAATCTCGTCTAACTTTTATATTCAATGGAGGTCTAAAACCCCATCTAACTTTTATATTTAATGGAGGTCCAAAACCCCATCTATAATATTGATTCATCAGATATTATTAAAATAAATAAATAAATAAATAAAATTTAATGTGATTATCATATGTATTGAATTCACCGTACATGTTATCTTATAATTTTCTCTACTGCTTGTGTGTCATAACAGCTAAATGATATTTAACACTTGAAATATTTTTCTCATTTTCCAACGTTAATGAATAGTAAAATCAACGGTCGTGAACAGTGATTTCAACGGTAATGAACAGTGAATCAACAACTATGAACAGTGAAATTAACGAACTGTACAACGGTCATTTTTATAAAATTCGCTCTATAAATACTTCACCCTCATTCATAATTTTTCACACCATTCTCAATATTTACCCATACTTTCAAAATGACTAAAATCTTTCTTCTCTGCATCACTCTACTTGTGGTTATTTTGTTCTTTATCAGTTTCACCCATATTGAAGAATTAGGAAAAGATTTTATAGGATTAATTATAATTAGTGTTTTACCATTACTGGGCTTAACTTGTGTGGTTACTTTTTGTTTTAGTAGAGACTTAGATTAAAATATTTTCATGCTTTTGTAATCGTTGCTATTAAATAAAATGATATTTTTATTTTCGTCATAGTATATATATTTAATATTGATTATGCTCTTCTGTACTCTAGATATAATCATGTCAAATGTTAAGCACCAATTCAAAATTTTAAACATAACTGGAGACAACTACATAACTTGGAACAACAACTTAATCGAGTATCTTGCATGTGAGGGACTCGACAAAATTCTTGAAGGAGGCAATTTGGGAGATGTCCTAGAGGAATTGGCAAAGAAAAAGTCGAAAGTAAATCGGATAATCAAGCACCACCTTGATGATGGATTAGAAACAGAGTACTCGAATGCAAAGGATCCCAAGATCTCGTGGGACGAGCTTAAGGCAAGATTTGGGCATCAAAGGAAAGTCTTACTGCCCTCGTTGATGGATCAATGGAACAAATTAAGGTTCCAAGATTATAAAAGTGTTGTTGCATATAACTCTGCCATGCACCAAATTATGGCACAATTAGAATTTTGTGGCGTAATTATAACCGAAGAGGAAAAGTTGGAGAAAACATTCTCAACTTTCCATGCATCTCAGGTGTTGTTGCAACAACAATATAGATTGAGGGGATTTACTGAGTACTCTGATTTGGTTGCAGCCCTTCTAGTGGCAGAACAAAATAACGAGCTTCTCATTAAAAACCATGAGTTGTGTCCTACAGGAACAATAGCATGTCCTGAAATAAATGCCACAACTTTTAATCAAGGGCGTGGAGGTTATAGTCGTTAAAAAGGACGCGGTGGTCATGCTCGTTTTGGTGGTCGTGGTCGGGGAAGAAATCATGACCGAAACCATTTTTGTGGTGGAGGCCATGGACGAAGTTATATGAATTATAGGCCCTTCAAAATTGACCAAACCAACAAGAACCATCAAAGCAAGGGTAAATACTTCCAATAAGGTCCCTCTAGAAATAATGATGATCTTTGTTATAGATGCGGAAAGAAAGGTCATTGGTCTAAAACATGTAGGACACCAGAGTATTTGTGTAAAAGATACAAGACCTCTGTAGATGAAAAGGAAAAGGAAGTAAATTTTAATTTTAATGAAATTGAACCCCAGGATAATACTACTTGCCTTGACGCTGCTGATTTCGTTGGAGGAGAAATTAATATGGATAAAATAATTAATATATGTGTGTGTGTGTGTGTGTGTGTGTGAATAACGTGTGTTGTGCTTGAATTACCTTTATATTTTCAGTATGTACTTAATTAAGAATTCATATGTTGCGTGAATTGTGTAATACCTAATGTTTTCGTTATCTATATAAAATAACATTGTTAAATATGTTCTTTTGATTTACTCTATCATTCTTTAAACTTATTTTTATTTTAAGAAGGTTAGAAATGGATCATAGCAAAGACATTTGCATTCCAGACAGTGGAACTACCCGTACGATCATCAAAAGTAAGAAATATTTCACCAAAATATTTCCTACTAAAGGTGTAATAAACACAATCTCAGGTCTTGCAGATTTAATTGAAGGAACAAATAATGTTACGTCCATGTTACCAAATGGGACAAAGTTTGTCATTAATAATGTTTTATACTCTCCAAAATTAAAGAGACATCTGTTGAGTTTTAATGACATATATAGTCAACGATATGATACTGAAACTACAGCCGAAGGTAATATGAAATACATTAACATTACTACTAATATTTTGGGAAAGAAGAAAGTTTTAGAAAAATTACCAAAATTGCCTTATGGACTACATTATACATATATACATGAAATTGAATGTAATTTAGCAGTAAAAGAAGATCCCAAAACTATGACTTTATGGCATGGCCGTTTAGGTCACCCTGGTTCAACAATGATTCATAAAATAGATGAAAGTACTCATGGTCATTCATTGAAAGGTTTAAAACTTACAAGAGAAGATAGACCATGTGAAGCTTGTTCTCTTGGCAAATTAATAACAAAACATTCGCCAAGCAAGATTCAGACAAAATCACCTGCATTTCTTGAAAGAATCCAAGGAGATATGTGTGGACCCATTCATCCACCGTCAGGACCATTCATGTACTTTATGGTATTAATTGTTGCATCTAGTAGATGGTCATATGTTTGTTTACTGTCAAGTCGTGATATGACATTTGCAAAATTTCTTGCACAAATAATTAAACTAAGGGCACAATTTCCTCATTATACTATAAAGAAAATTAGACTCGACAATGCCGGTGAATTTTCATCTGAATCATTTAATAATTATTGCACGTCAATTGGAATTGCTGTTGAACATCTTGTTCCTCATGTACATACACAAAATGGTTTAGCTGAGTCATTAATCAAACGTCTTCAATGTATTGCTAGACCTTTAATAATGAGAACTAAGCTACCAGTTACAGTTTGGGGTCATTGATGTAAGATTTTTACATGTCATAAAACCATTTACACGTAAGTATAATAGGATCGTATCTGCAGGGAGTTGCGTATTTCATAAGTGTTTTCACAATATTCATCACGTTAAGTGTTTGGGTATAAATTGTTTGTTTGTGTAAAACTACTGTTCTATTCGACATAAGGGTAAAACGAGAAGAGATAAGGCTATTTCGCTTGGGGTCAGAGACATCAACCAAGCGTAACAGCTGCAATCTCTCGACCAAATAATAGATTCTAGCCTTTTTAAACGATATTATCACAATCACTCGACAATATCATTCGTGTCCAAATGATATCGTTATTTCTTAGGGATCGTTTAAACATCGATTTCCCAAACATTTAAATGATCACAAAGTCGATTGGGTATTTTAGTCGATGATTTCCCAACCGATTAAATTACCCAAAAGCATTAAGTTCTGGATTAAAAGTGATTATCAAATATTACCATCCATGTCTAGAGTGATAACTTAAGATAGATTGTTATTCTATTTCTAGATTCAAAAGTATGTGTCCATATCATTTCAAATCTCAATCAAACAGTAAATGCAAGAATAACAACAATATTGAATAAATTGCTAGAACCATATATTAAATGATCAAAAGATTACATAATAGCTTGTTTGAATACCTCAAAACCCACAAGGGTAGATGTAGCCACATATGTCTATGATAGCTTTGCAAAGGATGAAGATTCAATGCCTAGACCCATGATGTCTCAACAAATCCTGGGTTGAATCTACTCTTAACTACCTTGCTTTGTGTTTCTCTCTCTCAAGAAAATACCTTAATCTCTTTCTAAAACCAGAAAAATATCAAAAACTATGTAATCCTCCTTGGAAGGAGTAGAGAAAGCTATTTACATGGGCCAAAATCGTGCCAGCACGCTTAAGCGTACAGGGGTACGCTTAAGCGTGCCTCCTGGAAATCTTCCTTTGCCTAACTGCGAACAGTCACGTGTGCCTTATCCACTTGCATCTGACGAAGTTCGCTTAAGCGTACACGAAGCGTGCAATCAGCGTACAGGTCTGAGCTCTCGACATTGTGTACGCTGAAGCGTACAACCGGTCGCTTAAGTGTACCACCGGAAACTTTGATAAGCGAGCCATAAGCGTGCTGAAAGCGTACATGAAGGTTTGCTACTGGACCTAGTACGCTTAAGCGTACATTGGGACGCTTAAGCGTACTATCTGAATCTTGAAAGCGTTCTGGCAGCGTACCAATAGCGTACAGAAGCTGCTCTCGGCATTGTGTACGCTTAAGCGTACTGACTTTAGTTCATCAGCTTCTTTCTTGTCCCTTGCTTGTCATTTCCTGCATAAGAAGGGGGGAAATCAGGCATGTAAAGCATAAATGGTTAAAAGAACATAATTTGGTAGCTTTTCCTTAGATAACTTGCAGAACAAGTCACTAAAATGCCTAGATTAACACATAAAATATGTTACTTTTGTGCACTTATCAGTTATGCAATTTTACATGATGCAACGCTTATACGCCTAAGGCCAAGTGCTGATCATAAACATACCCCTTATCAACTTGCAATTGGTGAGGAATCAAATATCTCTCATTTAAGGATTTTTGGTTGTGCAGTATATGTACCAATAGCTCCACCACAAAAAACAAAAATGAGACCTCAAAGAAGGTTAGGAATATATGTGGGGTATGAATCACCGTCAATTATTAGATATCTCGAACCTTTAACAAGTGATGGTTTTCAGGCAAGATTTGCTGATTGTCATTTTGACGAAAAAAAAATTTCCAACGCTGGGGGGAGAAAATAAACCATTGGAAAATTAAATAACATGGCATGTACCACATTTGTTACATTTGGACCCATATAATAAATCATGGGAAGAAAATGTAAAGAAAATAGTACACTTACAAGATTTAGCAAATCAACTGCCAGATTCATTTACTGATTTGAAAAAAGTGACAAAGTCACATGTACCAGCTGTAAATGTACCAGCTCGGATTGAGATTTTGAAACTAAATGATGTAGCAAGTACATCTAACACGCTTAAAGCGTGGCCGACTTATAGGTTCCAAAGACAAATCCCCGAAAAATAAAAGGAACAGAAAAGGTGAATATGATTGAAAGTGATCTTGAAAAGACACTAGATAATGATAAATCTGAAAATGAAAAGTGTGCTCTTGAAAAAGCACAAGATGATGGTAATGAGATCATTGATAATGAAACTGAAAACAAGAATGATCTTGAGATTTCAATTAATTACGTTAATATGGGAAATGTGTGGAGCTGAAAAGACAAAAATATTGATGAAATATTTTCATTCTCCATTGCATGTGAAATTACAAATGAAAATGATGATCCCAAACCTAGAACTGTTAATGAATGTCAAAATAAACATGATTGGAAAAATTGGAAAGATGCAATAGATACTGAATTAAATTCTCTTAAAAATCGAAAAGTATTTGGACCTATTGTGGTTATACTTGAAGGTGTAAAACCTGTTGGGTATAAGTGGGTTTTTGCAAGAAAATGGAATGAGAAAAATGAGATTGTAAGATACAAGGCCCGTCTTGTAGCACAAGGTTTTTTCCAACGACCGAGAATTAATTATGAAGTAACGTATTCTCCTGTTATGGATACCATTACTTTTCGTTATTTAATTGGTTTGTCAGTATTTAATAATCTTGATACGTATCTTATGGATGTTGTTACTGCTTATTTATATGGCTCACTTGATAATGACATATACATGAAAATACCAGAAGGACTTAAGATGCTTGATACATCAAAACCTAGAGAGATGTATGCAATTAAGTTGCAAAGATCATTATATGGATTAAAACAACCTGGGCGCATGTGGTACAATAGACTAAGTGAATATTTGCTTAAAGAAGGCTACGAGAATAATCCAATTTTCCCATGTGTTTTTATAAGAAAAACAATATCCAGTTTTGTAATAATTGCTGTTTATGTTGATGATTTAAATATCATTGGAACTAATAAAGAAATTAAAGAAGTAAGAGAGTGCTTAAAGAAAGAATTTGAAATGAAAGATTTGGGGAAAACTAGGTTCTGCATTGGTTTACAAATTGAGTATACTAAAAATGGTTTATTGGTACATCAATCAAATTATACAGAGAGAGTGCTAAAAAGGTTTAATATGGACAAGGCAAACACTTAACATTGAAAAGGATCCCTTTAAACCCAAGGAAGATAATCAAAAAGGATCTTGGCTCTGAAGTGCCATATCTAAGTGCCACTGGGGCCCTTATGTACCTTGCTAACTGTACAAGACCTGATATAGCTTTTGCAATGAATTTACTAGCGAGATTCAGTTCATGTCCTACAAAGAGACATTGGAAAGGAATAAACATATATTTCAATATATGTTCGAGACACATCTGATCTTGGTTTGTTTTATTCTAACAATACAAAACCAGTTTTGCTTGGTTATGTAGATGCAGGATATTTGTCAGATCCACATAATGCTAAATCACAAACTGGATATGTGTTAACATATGGTGGCACTGCAATATCATGGAGATCTCAAAAGCAAACACTTGTAGCAACTTCTTCAAATCATGCTGAAGTAATGGCCCTTCATGAAGCAAGCAAAGAGTGCAGATGGTTACGTTCGGTTTTGCGACATATCCAAGGAGTGTCTGGTTTAACAGTTGATGAGAATCCAACAATCTTGTATGAAGACAATGCTGCATGTGTTACTCAAATGAAAGAAGGTTACATCAAAAGTGATAGAACCAAACATATCCCCCCCTAAGTTCTTCTCATTCACGGAAGAACTTGAAAGAAACAAAGAAGTGGATATTCAATATATTCGTTCGAGTGATAATGTGGCAGACCTCTTCACAAAGGCACTCCCTACATCAATTTTCAAGAAGCACATACAGAATATTGGAATGCGTCAGCTTCAAGATCTTTAAAGAAGAACATGTGTTTGGCTGAAGGGGAGCATAACGCTGTACTCTTTTTCCCTTATTAAGTTTTTTATCCCAATGGATTTTTCCGAATAAGGTTTTTAACGAGGCAACAATATGTTCCAATCAAATTACCTTCAACAAGACTTCAATGGAGCACTGTGATAGATTTTCAAAGGGGAAGTGTTATAATAAACTGTATAAACATAATGATTATAGTTTTTACTATTTAGGTTGAAATATCTATCCAAATTGTCAACTTACAGTAGTAAGTGATAATGACCTATTACCCAGGTAAATGCCAAATTAGAATAGCGAAACAAATAATTTCACACTTGTAATAATGGTAAATTTAGTAGTATAAATACCACACTTTGGTTCATGTAAAAACACACTATTTTGAGAAATCAAAACATATCACCCCACTTCTTTCTCTCTTGATTTCCTTAGTTTGATAAATCTTAGTACTATATATATATAATTTGAAGTATTATAATTAAAGTAGTATTTTATATTATCTTACTAGTTCACTAATATCATAAAATAAGTATTTAAATATCTAAATCTTTAACAATATTATATATATTTAGTATTCCATAAATGTCAATGTATCAAATCAGAATCAATTTATGGAAAATAAAACCAGTAAAACAATAGCATTTAGCATCAAATGCATGAAAATGTTTGATATACTTCAGGTCATGATCAAACTTTTAGATACTTGCATTTTCATATATATATTTAGGAAAAGGTCTCAAATGTATAGGGTGCGTGTCCATATAAAAAAGAAAAATAGAAACATTTTTACAAGACAAGGGAGTACGAATTTTGTTTTGTTGTAGTCTACATGTACGCGCATTCACACACTCATACATCAAAAGCCGTTTGATCAAAATTGAACGGTCCAAAATCTAACTCAGTATTTGTTTTTACAGTATAGTAAAATTAAAATGTATCTAGACCAGGAGTTCATCAATGCGTGACAAGATAATCCTATCTCGAAGGAGTACACTGTAAGAAGAAAATGCAACAGCCGGATCCATTAAATACACAGTAAATCCATTTCCGTTTCGGTATCTACGAACTGAACTCAACATTGGTTCGGGTGTGGCACGAAGATAATAAGAGACACCGATAAAAAAGACAAGACAACGAATGCAACCCACGCTCTCTCCTCGTTTACTGTTCTCACAGACACTCAAAGTACAAAGCAGTTAACGCTTTCTTCTTTTCACCTTTACTTTTTTTACTACTTTCCACACACCCCCTTTTGAACACCGATATTTTATTCCTTTCCTTCCTTTTTCAACAACTCAAAAACCGCATCAAAACACACCCCAATAATTGAAGTTTTCAAGCCTCTTTCACACACAGATTTGTAATAACCCACTTTCATCAACAATTTTCACGGTTTGTTTTTTTCATTGTTTCTGAATTTGCAAATTCTGTGAACAATTTTTGCAACCTGAGATGTGTGATTCAAACATGCTTTTATATCTACCTGATGATGTATTTGCAATAATTTCTAAGTCCTTTTCACCAAGAGATATATGCAATCTGAGTTTATGCTGCAAGAGCTTGAACTCTCTTGTGGCATCTGAAAAAATCTGGCTAACTCAGTGTCAAGTTTTGTGCATAGTTCCTCATAAGGATCTTGTTGAATGGAGAAAGGGTGTGTGTTCATACAAGGCACTTTGTCGTTTTCTGTTGAAAGTTCAACCATTGATTGGAATATGGGTTCATCAGAATCCTGAGCTAGGGAACGTGGTGTATGTGATGCCTGGTTTTGTTTCTGTTGTTGGTTGTAGGGTCATTCCTCAGGAGCTTGGTCCTTTGGGTATGGAAGATGGTCCAATTCTATGGGCTTCTGTTTTCGAAGTTATTGCTGATTTTGATGGTTCAACTATGTTTTTCCTTCATGGAAGGGAAAAGGGTATTGATTATATTTATCCTGGTTCAGCTAGGTGTATTGATAAATTTTGTAATATATTGTTGCTTGAGGTTGAGCCGGAACAAAATAAAAATGTTGGTACTTTGTTGCAGAGCAAAAGCTTTGTGCATCAGTCGGGTTTCGAGTTGTCGAGGAAGGTTAGTCGGTCGAATAGTGATATATGTAGGCCACAAATGGCGATTGGAAATAATAATGAAGGAAATGTTACCTTTAGCAAATTAGCCTTTTCTGATAGAAGAAAGTTGCTTGAGGTTACTACTAGCCAAGTTCGACAAAATATTCCAGATACGGTGTTAGGACCGTTATTTCCTAGATTGAGGGATGATGAAGGAAACTTTCAGAAAGATTTGGTGCTCTTGAGGGAAAGAAGATCACAACTTAGTCGATTATACAAGCTTGGTAGTAGTGAGATTGACTATAAGGCGAATTCTCAGGAGGTAGTTGGTTCAAAACAGTTAGAACTGGATGATGATCCTTCTAGGGCTGTGCCTGATTCTCTTTTCGGGGAGGATGGTGGCACACAATGTGTCAAGAGAAAAGGCATCCACAGATATTTCTGGAATAGTCTTAAACATATTCTAGGAAGATCAAATTCAATTAATGACAGTCACTCAGCTTCCAAGAAGCTTACTACAAGCAGTGAGAAAAGGCATGCTCAACTTCAAGAGTTTCTTAAATCGAGTAACACAACAAGGCTAACCTTGAACGCATCGAATGTGAAACTAACCTCTTATAGAGCGTGGCCAAATATGCACGACAGTAGGTTTGCACTTTACAAGCTGCCATTGCGAGTTCCCAGTGCTGACCAAGAATATGCCGGTTTATGGGGAGGTGCTTTTGGCTGGCCTCCAGGAAAGCCTTCTGAAGACAAGCCTGGAAAGGCCTTATTCTTTCTCCTCCTCTCTTATGAGGAGTTTCAGGGTCAACAACTTCTCATTGCAACCAAAATATTAGAAGGCACACACTATGTCTTGCACCCTAATGGTTCAGCAATGTTTATAGCGAATATCAACGAACCTTCGTCTGAACCCTTTCCTTGGAACACTGACGCAGACTCTATGCCGGTGAATATCAAACATGTTTACACCGGTGAGGGTATTGCGAGTGGTTACGGGTTCAGATACCCTGGATCAAAGCCGGGCTCGCTCTTTGTTTTTCATAATGGTGTAATTGCATTCATTTGGAAGGAGACAAGAGCCGTTTTGACCTTGCAAAGACTTAACTTGCAAGAACTTTTGAAGAAGGGTGAAAGAATACCTTCTCTGCCTCCAATTGCCAATTTTTCGTATCTGACAAAGTCGTACTCGAATGTGTTTGCCGGCTTTCCTACCTCTTCCAATTCTCTGTCTTCACCAAGGTTTGCCTTAAATCTGACATGTCAGATTTCTTTCACTTAAAAATTTTCCCAGTAATCTTTGCTCATCTTCATGGTTTTATGATTCTCCATAAGCCTCTACTTATTGCATATATGAAATTAGTTTGTGTGTTAACGTGTTAATTGATTGAAATTCAGGATTTTTTTATCTTGTCTGTAGGATTAGTTGGAAATCACTGTGCTTTCCAGTTTCCTCTCTACCGAGTGTTAGTATAATAGTGAAAGAATGATCTAAGTGTTGAGAGAAAAGTTCATTAACGTTCCGGGAAAAATATAAAAACATTATAGAACAGCATCTATCAGCTCAGAGTTGCATTTTCTTAAATTCTGTACACAGCAAAGAAGTGGAAATAGTGAGATATCTATTAGAATTTAGAAACAAATTATTTTGTGTAGAGCTTGTAAACCTTCTCAGACCCCTTGTCTTAGTTCACTATAGGCAAATAAAGATATCCTGCTTGTAAGAATTAGTGATATTTTTTGACAGTATGATATTGTTCAGGGTATCAGTTATATTGTCAGTTCATGAAGTTTGTTGTTGTGGCTTTGGGATGTCACTGCTGTTGTCTTGTTAATGCTTTAACTTTGTATGCACCAAAACTTTCACAAAGTAGGCAAAATTAACAGTCAGTAGAATAAGGATCTATTGTAAGGCTTTTTGGAATCATATATGTAAATCTCCATCAATATATGATCTATCTGAGTAAGACCCTGTTTGGATAAACAACTTAATTAAAGGCTTATCATCTAAGTGCTTATGCATAAGCTATTTTTATAATAAAAAATAAAATAAAGTCAAACTATTTTCATGAGGTTTGTGTTCACAAGTTCTGTTTAACAGTTTCACAAGTGCTTATGTCAGTAGATAAACTCAAATAAACCAATTTAAACAGGTCCTAAGAGAAAATGATGGCCAAAATTTTGACAGCAGGGCCATCGCTAATTTACCAATCTTTCGATGTATGAAATACGTTCAATATCACTACCTATGACTATATGCTTCTTTTGTTTTTAAGTTGCCTTTGTTTACATTATTTTTTTGTTATCCACCAACATAAGGTAGGGTTTGAGTTTGAGATATACACCGTGGAAATCTGTTGAAGACACCGATCTTAGTTTTTTTTATACAATTGGACATTGATCTTAGTTGATGGTTACTGTGCATGTTCTCCCCTTTATAGAAAAAAAATCTAAGCCAGGCTTGCATGTTTCTTTACAGGAAAGCACGGCACTAGTATATTAGTGGGCTTGGGACTCTATGGTTTTTGTCCACTTGTGTTTACAACGGTCTTACAAAGAGGCTTTAAGCCTCGTAGTTGCGAAATTGTGATTGCTGGAGTTGCTTTGCTTCTGGCTGTCCCAGAAAACACTTCATGCTGCTATGTCTTCTAGTTGCTACTTATTGAGTGAGACCAAAGATAGCGAGCACACTACTCTTTGTTAAGTAATGTACTATGAAATAAATTTTGTGATGAATTGTCATATCATACTCTCTGTTGTAGTATAAATGGGAGAAATTGTACAATAAAGATCCCAATAAAGTTCTATACATTATGTATTAATTGCCACTGCGTGCCATATGGTGAATTGGTGATACTATACTATCACCGTTTAAACAAAGTTGGCCCATCATGTAAAAATATTGGCTTCTATTAATACAGTATTTGCTCATTTCTTAGCCATTCTTATCTCCATTTCCACTTGCACCACCTCCGGGTTGATTATTTTTGTTCTACTTCCATTGCTCTTCGGCTTCTACGCCGTGTGCAATGTGTCTATCTCGACACACCCTAGGTGTATTAGAAAAAATAAACACACACACACACAGGAGCTTGTATTTGGATAAAATAGAAAGGATACAATAGAAATGTTCTTGACTGGATGTCCGTTTAAGCAATCCATAACGCCTGTTTACTTCTAGTTACTGATTTGGTCACCGGTTTGGTGCAACCTGTGATTAGAGACTCAAAGTTAGTTTTTAATTTGGAGTTGGACAATTATGCATTGGCAATATAAATATAATGTTTGATTATTATTTTGTTAAACATGCAATTGGTGCGAAATGCATCGGTTTTGTCAATGACTAATCTATCTATCTATACTTTAAAACCTAGCTAGTCCATTTTCAGTAAGATCTTCCCGCTCAACCACGGTTTATCATTTACAAAACTCACTCAAGATTTTGTTTAGGAGAACCTAGTCCACTTCTACTAAAACCAACTTAATGTTGGCTACACAATCTAAGTTTATATAAAATTTCTATCCTCTTAACGAGTTCACTTATAGGATTCCTCAAAATGATGGAAACTCCTCAAGTACTCCCTTCTTTTATTTTTAAGTGTCGAATGTTTTAATGAATTGAATGCACAAAGTTTAAGAAAATATTTCTTTTTTTGGATTTGTTAACATGTGCCTTAAGGGCACAAGTTAACACTACCCTAACAAAAAATAAACTTCCTTAAACAAAAAAACTATGATTTTTTAAATAGATACCGTCAATTAATTTTATTGAAAAGAGTAAATATAAATATTTTAAAAATAGAATAATCGATAAATTAAACTGTTAAACTATCAAAACGATAATTAATTTTTATTAAGGATAAAACGACAATTAAATTAAAATACAAAAAAGGACAAATATTAATGAAGCTAGGTGAATGTAATTAACGAAAGTTGTAAAATAATTTGTCTAAAATAAATGACAACCGGTCACACTAGAATAGAAGCAAGGCAACGACCAAAATGCACATGCTACTACTCCCTCTGTTGTTGACCTTCCTTAACCTCTCCCAAGCTCAACCACGCTCCGATGCACCACCCTCATCCACCGTCTGCATCATCGGAGCCGGCATCGGCGGTTCCTCCGTCGCCCATTTCATCCGCAAATACTCTCCCGACCTCACTCCAACCACCAAAATCCTAGTATTTGAACGCAACACCATCGTCGGTGGCCGCATAGCCACCGTCAATGTCGCAGGAGAAACATTCGAAGCTGGAGCTTCCATTCTTCATCCCAAGAATCTTCACGCTGTCAATTACACAAAGCTTCTCAACCTTAAGGCGAAAGAGCCAAGTTCGGGATTCTCTCTTGCCATTTGGGATGGAAACAAGTTCGTTTTCAAAACCGTTGAAATCAGTTCCAATCTTCCCCTTATCGATAAGCTTCTTAAACTTCCTTTTGTTGAGAATCTCGTTTCACTCGTCAATTCGGGACTCATGTTCGTTCGTTATGGATTCTCGCTTTTTAAGATGCAGAACTTTGTTCAGGTACCTATTTTTATTCGATTTAATCACTCTTTGTTTGTTTAAGTTGGTTATTATTTAGCTCTCTATTGGATAAACAACCTTAATTAGGCACCTCTAGCATCAACACTTATCATCTAAGTGATTATGTATAAACTATCTGCTTGGATAAATAAACAACTTAATTAAGTGTTTATAGCATAATAATCATTTATCACATAAGTGCTTATGTATAAGCTATTTATTCTACAATAAAAGATAAAATTATCTTAAACAACTTATAGACACGTGATAAGCTGGTTTTTTATAAACTAACAGTCTCGCAATTGCTTATACTAGTACATAAACTAAAATAAGTCTATCTAAAAAGTGTCTTATTTGTATATAAAATCAAATGCGTGTTGTTTTTCTAATGAAGTTGTAATTTAGAGTGCTGTGGATAGCTTCTCGAAGTACTACGAGGATACTGGTTCAAGACCTATTTTTGAGACTGTGGATGAGATGTTGAAATGGGCTGGTCTGTTTCATCTTACTACCAGGACTTTACAAGATGAATTGGTTGATGCTGGGTTGTCTCCCCTGTTGATCAATGAACTTGTCACGGTGAGAATTCTTATTATCCCTGACAACTATAGAATATAAATCACCAATTCAGAATTTGTGTGTGTTACCTAACTTACCCTGTTTATTTATTGGGTGAATCAGCATTTTATTCAGTGGAGTTGTAAGAGTTGATCAATTTAGTCCTTCATATTTATGAAATAGCAATTTAGTCCCTTAAATAGAACAATGCCAGTCAATTTAGTCTTCTTTCCAAATTTAGCACATCAATTTTAGAAGGTTCTATGCTTGTTTTGATGTATTAAGAGACTATTCAAGTCAATATTTTTAGTTTGATGGAGGGACTAAATTGCTTGATCCTTACAATTTGGAGTGCTGAAATGTTGGTTTAGTCTTGTTTATTTTAACTAAGAGCTTGTTTGGATAAACTTCTTTCTTGACAAATGATCATGCAAAAAGAAATATTGAAAGAATTTTGCAGCAACCATGTTTCCTATAAGTTGAAATTAGCCTATGTATCTTAATTTTTTTAGAAGCCCTCTCATTTCACTTCTCTACAACCATCTATAAATTTATAAAGATTTTTCCTTAAATGAAGAACCATACATTTATTTTAATTCAGAAGCTCTGATCAGTAAGGAGCTAATCCAAATTGGGAATGTGAAAGTATTGTTACTTTAGAAATTAGAACAAAAGATCCCACACCTATAGAAAAGAGCAGCTTCTTAGATTTAAAAAAAGCTTGCTACAATACGGAATTTTGTTCTTTTCATTTATGCAGGTCATTACACGTATTAATTATGGTCAGAGTGTCTACATGAGTGGGTTGGGAGGTGCAGTTTCGCTGGCAGGATCAGGTGGAGGATTGTGGTCCATTGAGGGGGGCAACCGGCAAATGGCTGTTGGGCTGATTGATCGGTCGGATGTTGCATTACATCTGAATGAAGGAATAAAATCTGTTGCTGACCTTGGAGATCATTATGAACTCAACTCAACAAAAGGAAACAATTACATCTGTGAAGTTGCTGTGGTTGCCACACCATTGGATGAGATAAATATGCAATTTATTCCCCCAATTTCAATTCCTGAGAGAAAATTACAGCACACGCATGCAACTTTTGTCAGGGGCCTTCTAAACCCTGTGAGTATTAACATCTGATAGTCATAGCCTACTATTATGTACTACAGATTCTGTCCTTATCAGTCTGATATACATTATTCTTTCATTTTAGTCAGTGCTAATACTAATGGATTTCCTTTGTTGTGCCCTAGGTATATTTCGGTCTGAAGGCTACAGCAAAAATTCCAGATCTTGTGGCCACATTGGAGGACCCTGAACTTCCATTTACAAGCATTTCAGTTCTCAAGAAGCACAATGAAGAAGAATCCACTTATAAAATATTCTCTCGTAAACCAATGGCAGACACATTACTTAACAGCATTTTCAGGTAATATTATCAGCTGTTAATTAAATAATTTCCCATTCGCCTTGAAACTTAAACTATACTGCTGATCTGTGTAACCAAATCTATTGCACAAACCTACTAACTTCTATTTTGAGAAGAGTTATAGTTCATAATTTGAGATAGCCACGTGCTCACACATCAGACCTACCTAATAATTACAATATGGACTTTGGTTAATCATTTAGCCCCAAAGTGCAAATGGGATGCATCAGGATTGGAACCTAATGTTGGTATTTAGTTGTATAGCTTTGTATTTGAACTATAAGTTGTCTCAACTTTCTCCTTCTCGCAAAGATGAGTACATGAGAACTTTCACCAATTTCTAATTGTAACTTTTGTTGACTGCTTTTCTGACAGTGTGAGGAAGGAGACAATTCGGATAGACTGGGCTGCCTACCCTCAGTATCACGCCCCAGAAATATTTGCACCGTTTATATTGGATGGTCGACATCTGTACTATGTTAATGCATTCGAAAATGCGGCTAGCACCATGGAGACAAGTGCTGTGTCAGCTGAGAATATTGCCCGACTCATACTCTCAAGATATTTTGGCAAAGTAAGTGTGCATTCATCTAATTTAAAGGCTAGTTCTCAAGAAAAAGATGCTCATTTAGAATTGTGATACAGTAGTCGTGAGATTTTGTTTATATGCATTTGGAAATACGGGAAAGTAAATCAAGCAATTACTGGTCAACAGGAGGTTAATCCCTAGCCAACTGGTGGAGATACAACAATGTGCAAAACACTGGACAATACTGCAAATA
>Ga0228711_1005727_pt1 | contig 18833 bp, 11 predicted proteins | sample MedpolnodulmetaG_2_FD_177996 | JGI IMG/M metagenome (GOLD analysis project Ga0228711, IMG submission 177996) | Root nodule microbial communities from Medicago polymorpha collected in Santa Monica, California, United States - brown nodules | ecosystem: Host-associated > Plants > Roots > Nodule...
ATGTTGTTGTTTTGGGGGGGGGGGGGGGGAGTGAGGACCACAGGAAAATATCTTGGGTGGATTGGAATACTGTTTGCAGGAGTAAGGAGGTTGGAGGTTTGGGGGTAAGTAGAATTAGAGAGTTTAAAACCGCTTTACTTGGGAAGTGGTGTTGGCGGATGTTGATGGAGAGGGACAGCTTGTGGTTTAGGGTGTTGTCAGCTAGGTACGGTATGGAGGAGGGTCGTGTGAAGGGTGGTGGGCGTGAGGCCTCATTGTGGTGGCGGGATGTCCATGTTCTTTGTAGAGAGGAGTGGTTTAGAGACAATGTTAGTCGTGTTCTGGGAAATGAGAAGAATACTTGGTTTTGGTCGGAAGTGTGGGTGGGCGAAGTTTCCCTTTGTGACAGGTTCCCTAGATTATTTGAGTTATCTTTGTTTAAGGATAAGTCTGTGTTTGATATGTGTCATTTAGGTTTGGGGGTGGAGGGTCGGGCTTGGTCGTGGAGGAGAAGGCTCTTGGCATGGGAGGAGGAGGTGTTGGGGGAACTAATCATATTACTCCAAAGTGTGTCTTTGCAGGTTGATTCAGCTGATACTTGGCGTTGGAAGCTGGAAACATCTTATACTTTTTCTGTCCGAAGTGCTTATTCAGTTCTCACGTCCGAATCGACTGCTACTTCTACGGTGGCGGTCCCAACTATTTGGCATCAATAAGTTCCCCTTAAGGTCGTGTTGTTTGTGTGGCGTCTGTTCCGTGATAGGTTGCCAACGAAGGATAATCTTCTTCGTCGTGGGGTGATTACTCTCGATTCTCAGTTGTGTATTACTGATTGTAATTCTATCGAAACTACCAATCATCTGTTTCTGCATTGTTCTACGTTTGGCTCGGTGTGGCAGTGCCTTTTGAGGTGGTTGGGTTTCTCAATGGCCCTTCCTCTTGGTGTGATTGACCATTTTAATCAGTTCTCTTGGGATGATGGAACCGTGAAGGATCGTCGTACTATCTTGCAGGTTATCTGGTATGCAACTACGTGGGAAATATGGAAAGAAAGAAATAACAGGTTATTTAATGGCAAGCAAAGCTCAATTGTTCAGGTGGTTGATAGAATAAAGTCACTCACTTTCATGTGGTTGAAGGAGAAATACCCTACGCTTTCCCTCAATTTACATGCCTCGTGGCTTAACCCATTCACTATTTTGGGCATAGGTTAGCTGTTATTTCTGTTTCTGTTTTTGCTGTTTAGTGACTGTAAATATTGTTCTGACACAGTTGTTTCTACTCTGGCACTCATTGTGCTAGGGGGTTCTTTTGTTGTGGTAATATAATTCATTTTAACCTCTTCAAAAAAAATAATCTTAAAATGACAATACATAGGGAATTAGTTTGGTTCAGAAGATAAACAAAAATATTTATAATGATTTTAAAAAAAATGAATAAATTTGATTTTTATTTTTTAAAATATAGATTAAACCCATAAAATTAAAAAGATTATGAGTTTAATTGAGAATAATTATGAAATTCTACTATAGTAAGATTTTTATATTATAGTATTAGTAGTAGTAGTAGATTAGTAGTAAAAATAGACATTTAAATTTGTTTCGTGGAATTGAAATGTTAGTTGTCCGTAATTATCATAATAATATATTAGCTTTTAGGAAGGTTTTTTTTTTAAGAAGGTTTTTAGGAAGTTGGATTTCGATTTTTATATAGTTTTTTTTTATATAATTTTTTATAGATTAAAAAAACAAATAATATTTTAAATTTAAAAGTATTCCAAAGACTTACTAATTTTTCATCCAAGAAAAACAAATATTTGTGTAAATTTATTATATCCGTGAATAGTTCTATAATATTTGAAGGTGGTATCTGCTGTTTTTTGTTGTTTTCTCTTCTGTTTTTTCTCTATTTTCTTTGAGGGTCTTGGTCTAGTCCCCCCTCCTTTTGTATGTATTTTTCATCTTTTTTAATAAAATTTTCTTGAGTTTGGCGGCATAGGATGGAGGTTTCTTGGGGTGCCAACCTAGTTGGGATGTCGATGATGCCTCTTCATGCCGGTCCATGCTCCTTGTTCATACAAAAAAAAAATTAAGTCATTTTTAAAAAAAATAAATAAATTGATTTCATAGTTATACATGAAAATTTGTTAGAGTTACGATGACCATTATCCATAATTTTTTTAACAAATTAATTAATTTCATAGTTATCCGTAGAAAATTGTTACAATTGTGATGGCCATTATCATAATTAATTTTAACTTTTTTTAAAAAACAATTAAATTTTTTTTTTTAAAATGATCATTATGCACATAAAATTAAGGAGATCATAAGTTTAAATAGGACAATTTGTAAATTTTGTTCTAGTTCAACTTTTATATATTATTAGTAGATAATTACTTAAAATAAAAATGATAATTTTTCAGTTAACAGATATTCTTACGTATTTCTCAACAAAAAATTGCTTCATTGTCAAAGTAGATATTTTTGGGTCATTTTTTAGCAGAAAAATATAAAATGATATTTGGACCGGGAATACCAGGATAAGGGACGTAGCGCCCTTAGCAAGGGCCAGCTCGCCCACTTTATAAGGCAGAGAGGCCCTAAGTGCCCCCATCTATGGCCCCATTTCTGGAACCGCCTAAGAGTCTTCCAGAAGCTACCTAGAACTTGCTAAACACACATCCAAACCCTAACCCTAACGAACTATGCGCCTGAACAAGCGAAAATGCGGGCCCAAAGCTTGCTATAAATACTAACGTTGAGAGCATTCCCATGGCATCACCTAGACATACTAAACTCTAGTTTTATAGGATCGTACTTCGCCAAGTACATTTGACGCCCACCGTGGGGCTTCGGTAAAAACTAACATAGGCCACACTCAAAACCTAAAAAACCTTTCGGTGATCACGAAAGAACATGGTCGGCGAAGACCCAACCAACATTATTTCGTCGCGCAGAATCTCAGGTTGAGTTTGATCAGATCAGTTCATCACCAGTACGGTTTTGATTTGAAGACAGAAGCGAGAATCATAATGACCTCATCGATGGCGGTTATGGAGGTCCAATCCAAGTTCATATCTTTCATTCATGGTGAAGATTCACGAAGAACACGCAAAAGGAAAAACGGTTTAAATCTGAAAAACGGTTAGCCTCAAATCTCTTCATCTCGATCTGAAGGGAGGAGAAGGGAAATCCTAATTCGTCGGCCGCCCGGGATTTGCCGCAAAGCTAATAAGTTTCTATTACTACCTTCATTTGTTTAACTTACTAGTATACACCAATATGACTTGGTGAAAATCAAAAATGGTAAGCTACTGTTGCTAATAAGTTCGCACTTACACCTAAATAAACTAGTGGCACCACATATTGAAGAGGAATACACCCACGTGATGTTCCGTGCATGTTGACACGCACTAGTTCCAATACATATTGAAGAGTAAATTATAGTGAAAGAAGAGAGTAGATTACAATACAATTAGGGGTAAGTTAGTTCAAATCTAAATAAGGATGTAGCGAATTTTGATATAAGACAAGAAGACTTAGTTCCAATCCAATAGAAGAAAGAAAAGGAGTAAAGGATTTAGAATTTAGTAAAAGAATGAAAAAAAGACTAGGAAAAGGAGTAGAAAATATAGACAAGCTAAATACGAGGAAGACAAAGTATGAATAGTTTCAATTGAATATGATTGAGTATTATTGAAGACAACTTTATTTATTTTGGAAGATTGGAAGTAACGTTATATTTCAGATAAATCAAGTTTGGGAGGCAAACAAACCCGCCACATGCAAGATTAAACAAAAGGAAGAACTCAACAAACAACACATGCCAGAATGCATATGGAAGCAATTGTCCTGCCATTAAGAACAGGAATATGAAACGCTAAGTTATCCTAACCTTTTTTGACCTATGATATTTGTTTTGCGGGTTTTTAACGAAGCAACCTATTTTCTACATATTGTCTACACTTGTCTCTAAAAAACTCCTATATAACTCATCTACAATGTAGAATGTCGTAAACGCATTCCCACAAGGAAGCTGCCTTACCTTAGCGGGGTAAAGAGAGCTAAAAACGAAGACAGTTGTAAACGCCTTCCCATAGGGAAACCGCCTTACCTTAGCGGGGAAAGGAGAGCTAAAAACGAAGACAAACCGTAAACGCCTTCCCACAGGGAAGCCTCCTTACCTTAGCGGGGTAAGGAGAGCTAAATATGAAGACAATCGTAAACGCTCTCCCACAGGGAAGCCACCTTACCTTAGCGGGATAAGGAGGGCTAAATATGAAGACAGTCGTAAACTCCATCCCACAAGGAAGCCGCCTTATAGAGGAACAACTCCATACACAAGGGAAATAACACATACGCAACTTCGAGAAATCTTCACTAAACTTATGAAGAAAAACAAATTGCAACATCATAATAACATAGGCCAAAATAAACGTCAAGGGAAATTAAATAGACTACGACATATAAAGTTAAAACATTGTACTTCTTACAACAAAAAAGGCATATCGCCCAAAATTCAAAATGACAAAAGCAAAAAACTTAAAATAAAGCTTGCTCCGAATCAAGTCTCGGCGGCAGGCTCCACCTCGTCCACCAGATCGCCACCATCAACAACCTTGTTCATATCCATGCGGCTGAGATTAACACCTGAACGTAATAAGTCGGCCTGCGACTTCGCCCGCTCAAAGCCATAATGAAAGCTAAGAGAAAAATCCATTTTCTCACCCTCTAATCACGCCTCGAAAATCGCGAACAACTACACCTGTCGATGACTGACACATGTCAAAAAACCCCAAGATTTGAACAATATATTTGTAAAGCGTAAGGTCGACACTTAAACAACCGGAAGATCGGAATAAACCAGGCGATATACCATCACCTAAACTTAAGACTTCGCCCGCCTCAAGAAGGGCTCACCGAGGATTCGAAGATGAAGTATTTCGCGTTGTCCCAAGACTCGTGTTTGGGGGGCTTGTGGACCTGGGAAATTCAACCAACGGACCTAGTGACCTTTGTAAAGATCAACATAGTAGGACATGCCCGCAACAAAGGACACATACAAAGTCATATCTCCTATCAAGACTAAAACACTTTGCCTTGTCCCAAGACTCGTGCTTGGAGGGCTTGTGTACTGGGAAAACCCGAATAAAGGACGTAATGCCCTTAGCAAGGGCCAGCTTGCCCGCCGTATAAAGCAGAGAGGCCCTAAGCGCCCCCATCTATGCCCCCTTTTCTAGAACCGCCTAAGAGTCTTCCAGAAGCTACCTAGAGCTTGCTAAACACGCATCCAAACCCTAACCCTAACGAACTCAGTGCCTAAACAAACAGAATTGCGTGCCCAAAGCTGGCTATAAATACTAACCTTAAAAGCATTCTCAAGGCATGACCTAAACAGACTAAACCCTAGTTTTAAAGAATCATACTTCGCCAAGTACAATATTTTTGTCAGTACAAACATAATAGGATTATATAAAGTGTGAAAATATTACTAATAATTTTTAGATTCTCTGGTTTCTGAGAGGGTTTTGATAGTCCCCCCTCTTTTTTCATATATCTTTATTTTTTAATATATTTTGGTGTGGCAATGTTTTAATTGGCCACTTTTTTGCTTAAAAAAATATTATATAAAGTGTGAAAATATTACTAGTAATTTTTATTTTAACAAGCTAAAATAAAATTTGTATACCATGAAAATAGTTCTCCTTAGCACAAAAATTACAAGGATTGAACAGAAGAGTCTTACAGAAATAATACGAAAAAAAAAGAAAAAGAAACAAAGCTACTAAAATATTAAACCTGCCACAATTAAAGTATTAAGCGACCAATTGTGAAAATTAAAAGCTAAACAAGTCCTTCCCACAGTTGAATAATATACTCTTCCTTTTGCTTAAAACAATGGTTAGTCCTTTCTTTTCAAATTATCCACACACTAGCAAGCCACACAAAAAGCATCTTGGTTCGTAATGGTTTATAAAATCTTGAAGACTGATCCAACAAACAAAATGGCTCACTGAAGAATTACACAAAATCGTTGATGCATTAACATCCAAAGTTTTCCAAAAAAGTTGCAACATAAGAATAAGTGATTCATAATAGTAACAAACGTAAATTGGGTAATATATTATAGAAGACACAAACATTATTTATTTTTAAGCCAAAATGGAATATCATTAACAGTAATCTTTCTAGTCAATATATTGTCAGAGATAACACGAAACATGAAAAGCAAATCACCTAATAGGCTAATAATAAGCAATGATGAGGATGGAGCCTCTAAAAATGGTAATCGAAATTAAAAAAATAATGCATTTTGATTTCAGCTACCAATAACAATGAAGCTTATTCTTTTCGTATAATGTTTGTAAATTTTTCTCCAAAAACGATGGATGATTTCAGTTCAAAATTTGACCATAAATCACCCCTCTTTATTGAACGAAGGAGAAGAAAATAGGATTTTCACTTTATTGTTAGTTGTCTCATTGTTTGTATTTTGCTTTCAACATGCTTGTGTATAATCTTTTTCTCTTACATGATTTGACAGTCGTGGGTAGTATTTATCCTTAGAATTGTAAACAATACATGTAATCTTGATTTTTAAAATGGGCCCCCGCATGTGGACGGTGGGATTAGTCCCTTAGGATTAATTAGTCCTATAGGTTAAAAATAAAATGTTGTAAGATTTTTTAAGGAGCGGTATTTAATTCGAGGAGTGATTTAGGAGGTTGTTTGAGTTGTGACATGTTTAATTTGGCTTGTTAAAAAAAGATTTTTCGAATATTTTTCACTTAATTTTGATGACTTACGTCTTTGTTAAGATGGTTTTTCCATACAGTCCGGCTTGAGTCTTTACTGACAGAGGAAATTTTTAGAATTTTCTATCTCTTCTTTTTTACTATTTGAAAAGATTTAATAAAAAATATCAATTGTAGAATCACCCTTCTGTTTTAAATGAGAAATTTTTGGGGGATATGCAGTCCAAACCATCGTTGAAATGCTTTAAGCTACCTAATAAGGTTTTATAACAGTCTCTCCACTGGTAACGCAATCTTCATGTGCTGAAATCATTTTTATCATTCTCGTATTTCTCTGCAATTGCCCTGTCATGTGCTGAAATTCAGTTAGACAAACACATTTTTGGGGTCTGACCGATCTCAAGGAGGCCATTCATATGAAAACTGTTACGAAACAGACGGCAACTAAGGCAGCAAAGGACATATATAGTCAATTTTCTATCATTATCGATACATTTTTCCGTAAAAGAACTAAGATTTATAGTTTACACAAAAAGAACTAACTACATCTATGCATTCTTTAAAATTTTGAATCATTATGGATTTTTCTTCTTTAAGGCCACTAGAAATCTTGACTTGATGGTTAACCTATGAAACTGGAATACTCTTCCACTATTATCATAATGTAAACTTCTAAAGTTTCTAAGAAAATTACGATAAAAACTTCAGTGAAGTCGTGTTTCCGTGGCAATATCTGAATGTCTTGCATTGTGTTTTTTAGTCGAATTGATGCCTATTACATTTTTTTTTTCCATCATTCCAACTATAAAGATATGAAACTTGAAATGGTATATGGATTTTTTTATTTTAATCAGGTTTATGACAAATTATAAGTAGTTTTTGTCTATGTCATATAATCATACCTGAATGTCTTCCTGTTTTTTCTGTCATTCCTGAGGTAATTCATAAGGTAATTATAAGTTATAAGTCATAAACAATTTCACATTTTGATATTCTTTATTACTGTTGATGCATGACTATATATATATATAAATTTTAGCTTTGGACAGCTATTACTTCATCTACCAGCTGACTTGGTTCGACAGTTAATATCCTTCGCTGCTGCGCAAAGTATGAGAAGGGTGTTCTTTTAATTTTTTTCCTTCTAAGTAAGGTAATTGGAAAACATTGAGAACATGTCACCTGAATTTTCAACTTTTCTTAATTTAAATTATGCGCAATTTAATTTTCAACTCTGAAGATGTATCGCAGAAGATAAAAATGTATTACATTACTAACAGAGTGCGAAAAATGTGAAGTTGCAAATTCTCTTCCTCAACCATAATATCCAAATGAAAAGATTTTACTCCCATTCCTCTCTCAAACTATATATAGGACAATTTGTTCCAACAACTCATCCTGCTGTGGAAGGCCGAAATCAATCCAATGAGATCAGTTTGAGTTTTCCATAATCCTGTCCAGATAAGGTTTCTCGACTGTCTCTTCATGCCAAAAACAGATAAGTTATATAGATACAGATGAATGATTTTTAATTATATTTATCACAGTTAGAGACTCAGAAACTTGGCAACGAACGGATCAAGGTAAGGCGGCACGCAGTTTTCACGCACCTAACGGTTTTCAAAAATGTGGCGGCGTGAGACATCAGTCGACAGTTATTTGTTGGGTTTTTTGATGATCTCTGGGACACTGTTATGATGGTGAGAACGGTGATGTGTGATCTGTCACAGAAGGTGATGAACTGGTGGGAGGAATATAACTGAATGGAGAAGATATAGGCCTTCCAACGCCTTGCAATTACTTTTAAGGACTAGAAGAAAACAAGGCTTCACCATAGTAAGATTTGTAGTTTAAAAAAAAAACTACTATAAATTTTTGTCAATATTGATTGATTTTTTTCGTATAAAAGAAAAAAAACTACTGCAGGATGTCTTGGACATTAAGGATGTATTGTATATACTTTGGACGTGTAGTATTGTATTGTTGATTGTACGAACGCGTGTTGTTGTATAAAATATTCATTCGTAGAATTTATGTTGTAAATTTTAATGTATCCAGTACTAAAGATAATGCGCATGCTAAACTTTCTAGATACGTTTAGTATGGGTGTTACAGAATGTTCACCATGGATTACTGACAAGAGATAATGTTTCTATTGTAGTCCTGATTTTTTACTTCTTTAAAAGTGTCATAAGTCCACTTGTTAACAAGACATTAAAAACATGGGTCTTGTTAATGAAGAAATTATTCTTTAAAATAGTGAAAAATTCTGATTTTCAAAGCATTTATTACATAAACTTTAACAAAAACATATTATTTAAGGTTGTAAAACAATGTTTGTGTCAAAAAAAAGGTTGTAAAACAATGTTCTAAGGTATTCATTAACATTTTCCTAAAAACATTATAATAAGATGCAAACATGTAATTAAGTGGACGAGAAAAACCTTACACTATTTCACCACAAACTGATGTGGACTCTTTTTGTTCTAAAACGCGTGAATAATGAAAACAATTTCCGTTTAAAGAAAAAAAAAATTAATAAGTATTATAGAAGTACATGTTGAAAAATCCAAAAAATTATTATTTATTTTTTTTATAATGATGCATTCAACACTTTAAACAAACTTTTTACATAAAATATATTTTCATTTATTTCTATTTTGACTTTTTAAAAAGTGTCATAATTGGACTTAAAAGCATACTCCCTCCGGTCTCAAATATAAGAAAAGATTATTTTTTTAGGTTCATTGAATAATTAATGTATCTGCTTTACAATGTAGACCAGATACATTAACTACTCAATGAACTTAGAAAATGAATTTTTTCTTATATTTGAGACCAAAGGAAGTATTATCATAATTGGACCTTGGGCCAACCCTACTGTTTCGACACAAACTGTTGTGAACATTTTTCAAAATAATGTAGGGATGAAAACAAAGACAGTTAGAAAATTCAAATACTACAACAAAACAAAGACTTGAAAACTCTCCTGTCTTCAGAGAAATCAACACGTCAAGTAATAAATAATTGATGACTTATAACCCATACATGTACAAAAGATTAATCAGCAATTAATAATTTTGAAAGATTATTCATGAAATTTGTGTGTACTAGTATTCTCAAACTTATTTTTAGGTGAAGCCAATAAATAATTTTAGGTGAAGGCACATCGTTGTCCTTATTTATCATTCTTGTGTAACTGTCCCGATAGAGAAAGCTTAACCTTTTATGTGAAGGTACATAAATAGTTTTCTTTAAGAATCAAAGATAAAATTTATTAGATTAAACATAAAATATCCTAAAGTACTAGATATGCTATAAGAATGTCAAAATACAGGAAGATCAAAGATTACCGAGGACAAAACCCCCGGAGCAACAAAAACAACAACCAGGATACCAAATAACTACGAAAAGGATAAATAAATTTGAGCACCAAGATAACAACTAAAGCCACCTAGACAAAAACTTTACCGTCAAAGAGTGGAAACTCCAAAGTAAAATAGTAAAAAAGCTAAAACTCCACCAAAGAGCACTTTTCGAGCGAATTGATCAAGAACAAATTAAATGACTGAAGATCGGAAAGAAAGAGACACTTTAGGAGTTAGGATCTCACTCCAAGCTGCTAACAAGCTACCAAAAAACCGTAGACAATGCAAGTAACATCAATTATTACTCAGGAGCCAACGGGCTAGTACATAAATAGTATTTAATTGATTTCATTTAACTATTTATTTTGTTATTGATCTTGTGGCCAACACATACTCAAATAAACACACTCACATAAATGTCCCCATAGTCAAATTGCAGAGTTCATCTTCTGTAATGTAGTACATTTATATTTTTTCACAATACATTTTGCGGTCTCAACAGGATGTAAGTAGAACCCTACCAACCAAAATAAAATCAGTCAAAGTTCACAGCCATCTACAACATGAAGGATAAAACTTGAGAGTATAACAGTAGCAACCGTAAGATAATGGAATGCTTTTATCATTCACATGAATAGAATATATACAGTTATTCTCTAACGTTTGATCAACTATCTAATTATCAACTATCTAATTATTATGACAAAATATTCTATTCTATCACACCCGCGCAGTCGAAGCGGCGGAGGTTCACAGACGCTTAGATTGGTCCGAAAATCATCTAAGAGAATGCGAGGAAGCCCTTTGGTGAAGGCATTTGCAATCTTATGTCAAGAGGGAACATGAAGTACACGTGCCTGACCACGAGCTACTTTTTTCCGTACAAAGTGAATGTCCATTTCAATACTTGATATTTTATGCTAATAGGAAAGGTCCACAAGAAATTTGTAAAATAATCTAAAAATATGACATAATATTTATGACCAGCAGAACTTAAAATTGGAGACGTCCACACATCACTATGTAAATTATCAAAGGGCGTCAAAGTAGTAGTTTAAGAATCAAAATACGGCAATTTAACATGTTTGCCTAAAAGACAAGAGTCGCAAATAACCACTACTAAAAAAATAAAAATTAGTGAGGGATATTTAGTGAGGGAAAACGTGAAATCCCTCTCTAATTCCGTCACTAAATTTTGCGACCAAGGAATTTGTGAGGAATTTCATTTTTTCCGTCACTAATTTTGCTTTTCCTAGTAGTGAACAGAAGAATTAAAAGGTTCACAACATATGAACTTATTATTGCGAAGGGAATTTAAAACAGACTCGCCATGATGACCAAGACGACCGTGCCATAGACTGGACGTAAGACCGACCAAACTGGAGGGAGTGGTGACTGGATACAGATCGCCATGGCTGTCACATCTCATTAGAGGGATCCCCGTCTGAAGATCAGATTAAGTATAACCAAAAGCGCTAAAAGAAACTGAGACATTGTTGTCAGTGGTGAGTCACCTCACAGAAATTAAATTTTTAATAATTTCGGGGCATGCAGGACATGTTTTAAGTGAAGGGGTTGGTGAGAGATGGCAATTGGTGTGTGTTTGGTGCCGTGAATTGGATTTTCATGGTCACTGTCAACAATAACTTTCTGATTTGAATTACTTAAAGAAAAATAAGACGAGAGATTATCTGGTGATGCTGTTGTGTGAGATGTTGCATCAGTCTCCATGTACCACTTATTTTTAGGAGTGTGGAGAGACATGGTGTGCATAACTGCTTCAATTAATTGGCTATAATTGATTTCCTGTAATTATGTTGTATAATAATTAGATAGTTGACCAAACGTTAGACAATAGCTGTATATATTTTATTCTATCAGCAACTCCAAAAGTTGACTTCGGGGTAAACACAAAAAAGAACATGTTGTGAAGTTCATATTTCAGAGAGAAGCTTCATTTACGTACAAAAACAATTACTTGTTCGGGGTCTCAAACACTGCATCCAAATGAGAGGCTCTTTTGAGAGAAGATTGAAAATATAAAGAGCTGCATCAAAATATTTGAAAATTAAATGTTCTTTCTTCTTCTTACTATTTGAAAATATTTGATCAATAATTTATCAATGTACTATGATTTCTCATCCTAAGGCTGTATTTTCATCAATTTATTGGTTTATCCATCTTTTTGAAATGAGAAATTTTAGAGGGAAATGCAGTTGAAACCTTGTAGCATGAATTAATCTTTTTGATTTCCTTCCCGGGAAAATCATGTCCTAATAAGGTTTCATAACAGTCTCTCCGTGTGAAAACAAACAAGACCTTAGTAACGCAACCTTGTACTGTTAGCATTTCCATTTGCTAATAATGTCCCTATCATGTTCTCTGCAATTACTCTGCTGTAACTCTATATCAGAATTGTCAATTTTCATAAATTTTTAATTCCAACTGTCATGTGCTTAAATTCAGTTAGACAGATACATTTTATGGGTTCTAACCAATCTCGAGGAGACCGTTCTGATGGAGTTGTCGATGGTATGAGATCTGTTATGGAAGATAGGGAACACAGATGCAACACAGATGCTGCAACTAGGCAGCAAAGTACTTTCTTCTTCCAAAAGCACTATGAAGATATAAGTCAACTTATGCTATTTCTTTTAGGGACCAGAAGAAAAGAAGACTTCAAAAAGAAGACTACAATGCATGTGAAAGCCCAAAAACTGCTTCAAATTAAAATTTTGAAACACTCCTGCACTATGAATCTATGATTATAATGTAAGCTTCTACGAAAACTAGAGTAAAAAATTCAGTGTAGTCATGTTTCCATTGATGAATGAGTTCCCACTGACTACCAATCTTTATATTGCATAAATAAAATACAGAGAATACAAATGGTATTGCAAGCTGCAACTCAATTCATATGTGATAAATGACATAACCATATATTACAAAGAGAAATCCCGCCAATCTGTTTCCTAGAGGATAGTTTCTCCTCGGTCCTCAATATCTCTCAAAACACTCAATTTGTCCGGATTACACAATCCGGACGTGTAAAACGGGATGTCTTTTGCACATATGGATTGTGTAATTAAGACAAATCGAGTGTTTTGAGACAAATTGGGGGCGAGGAGATATCATGTTCCTATAGTTACAATGCAAATAATTTTCAAGCCTGAGCACCTCAATTTGATCCACCACCAATGCACTATCGAGTACTCTTTAGTGAAGATGCACAATATTCTGCAACCCTGCCAGTTTAAGTATTAAAAACTTATAATGTGAAGTCTAAAGTATAAATATTTAAAAACGTATATGGATTAGACTATCTTGAAAGATAGATATATATCACTAATGTATATAAACATATCCTTAATTATATTCATGGAAATAAAAATATATCGTTTAAATTCCTCCAAATTACTAACAGCACATTATGTAGAAACTGTAGAGACTTAAAATTAACATCTTCTAAAAGAAATAGTATGTAAAAACAATATATTTTTAGATACTACAGTGTTATATTATAATAATGACTATTTAATATAAAATGTAAGTATATATGATATTGCTAAAGTTAAAGTATTATTACCAGTTAATCTTTGAGCCACCATCTGCATTTGACGTAAATTTTATCCATTAAATTGTTCATGAACTTGAAATAAGCATGTCTCCAAGAACGCTTGATTAGGATTGAGCCAAACACTCCCCAGAAGCCTATAATAAATCCAAATGTCAGACTGATGTAAAATCCACGATTGAGTAGCAAATCTTCATCGTCTTGAATTTTAACTTTTGGTTCATGTGGTGGCTCCCTCTTGGCACACAATTTTACAAGTGGTGGACCACAAAGATCATGATTATCTTCATAAGATGAGGCATTGAAACTTTGTAGTTGTGTACTCGTTGGAATCTCTCCAGATAATTCATTATGTGACAAATCTAGCACACTAAGACGGTCTATGTGAGAGAGACTGGGAGGAATTGAACCAAGCAAGTTATTTCGTGACAAATCAAGAAAGTCAAGTGATGTTAGCTTTCCTATATTTGAAGGAATTTTCCCTGTGAAGTTGTTTCTTGATAAATTCAATGAGACCAATTGAATCAAATCAGCTATTTCAGGTGGAATCTCTTCTGAAAAGTGATTGCTTGAGAGATCTATGGTTTTTAGAAGAAACAATCCATTGTGGTTGAACAGTTGTTGTACACCTTTCCATGTCAAGAATGTATTCAATTCATATTTCAAAACAACTTTGGTTAATTCTTTATCGATAACATACGTATTAATAGGCAAACCTTGTGATAAAGATTTTTGAGTCATTAAAGTGAAATTCTTAATGCATTTGGGAATCCGTCCAGAAAGATTGTTCAATGAGAGATCAATGAGTTGAATGTTTTGTAAATAGCAAAGTTCGATTGGTAAACTTCCAAAGAAATTATTTCTTTGTAAACTTAAAACATGCAGCCGTTTCAATTTGCTTCCAATCCAATAAGGGACAAGTCCTTCTAATCTATTTTCTTTCATATCAAGCATCACTAATTTTGTGCAGTTCATTAAGGAGAAAGGGATATCCTCTGTTAAGCTGTTATTCCTCAATAGTAATGCTTGCAGCTTTACAAGTGATCCGATTGAAGTAGGAATCTTCCCTGAAAAATTGTTGTGGCTCAAATCTACATAAACTAATGACTTGAAATTGCTCCAACAATCTGGAATTTGTCCGGACAATTGATTGTGTGAAAGGTCAAACTGACCTAACACTGAATCGCTACTGTTTGCACATAAGAATGGAAGAGAATCGGAGAATTTATTGTTGGACAAATCAATAGTTATGGAACCTTTGAGAAATGGTGGTATGGGGCCGTCAAATTTGTTTGACGAAAGATATAAAAAGGAACAATGATTTTTCACTTGAAGATTAGGAATTGATCCTTTGAGATTGTTGTATGAAATGTTGATACTTCGGCAGTTTTGTGATGATAGTTTAGACCAAAACCACTCTGGAACATTTTCTGAAATTCCAGCATTAGAAATATCAAGAACCTGAAAATGTTTTTGTGTCTGGATCCATTTAGGAAATGTCGGACCAAGTTTGCAAGATCTCAAATGTATAGTGTGCAATTGAAAAGATGGGACCCAATTTTCAGCAAATGACAATGCTAGCAAATTTTCTGACAAGTATAAATCCTTTAGCATTGACATACCTGAAAAATGGAAGTCAGAGATGACGCCGCTTAAAGAGTTGGAACCCATCCATAGTTTCCTAAGTTTAGATGGAAATCGAATATCTTCAAATATCTCCCCGTTTAGCCTATTTTCTGAAATATCAAATATTTCCAAAGATGAGAATATTGAGAGGTTCGATAGTGTTCCATTGATTTGATTACTGCTTAGATCTATTTCTTGCAGCGAGTATCTACCACATCTAGACAAGTGATTGATTATTACTTGAAGCTCACCACTGAAACTGTTATTGAACAGGTACAATGATTTCAACTTACATGCATTCACCCAAAATGATTCTGGAATTCCTCCTTCTAAAGAGTTTGATGCAATGAATAAATGTTCCAACTCAAATGGCAAACTACTACCTTCAAGAATGATTCCACTCAATTTATTATCAGAAAGAGACAATGTTTTCAATGATGTGAATATAGAAAGGTCGGGTAGAGTTCCACAGATTCCATTCCGACCGAGGTCCAACACTTGAAGCGAGTTTCTAACACAACCACTAGCCAAACTATGAAGAATTGAATGAAGGTCTTGGGTGAAATTGTTTTCATTCAGATCTAAAGTACGTAAGGTGCATATATTCGTGAAGTATTTAAACACCCCACCCTCTATTCTATCAAGATTAGATATTGAAAACATGTAAAGATGCGATAAAGAAGTTAGATTTGACAACCACTGACCTTCTTTGTGATCCCCATTGTTATATGTCAGATAACCATTATGGTATCCTCCAATATAAAACTCTTGTAGGTATGTAAGCTTTCCTAGTTGAGATGGTATATTTCCTCTTAAATCATTGTCATGGAGACCTAGATATTGTAACTTGGAGAGATTTCCAAGTTGAGATGGAATTCTTCCTCCCAAATAGTTGTTGCTGAGATCAAGAAATCGCATGTTGGAGATATCTCCAAGTTGATAAGGAATAACACCAATCAAACCATTACCCGAAATATTTAAGTACTTCAAATGCGAGAGAGACTCCAGCTGGATAGGAATTTGTCCGCCAAAATCACAATTCGAAAGATCAAGGTATCTTAGGTTCCTTAAAAATCCAAAGAAACTTGGGATATAATAGTCTTTAAAATCATTTCCACTAAGGTTTAAATACTTTAATTGCTGCAACTCCGTCAGTGAGTCTTGGATATCACCGCCGATATAAAATTTATTGTCATAATTTGAATAGCGTCTATAATCTCCGGGAAGATCGAGCATAAGTACATGACCAGTAAGGTTGCTGCAACCAATTCCCTTCCACTGGCAGCAATTTGCCGTCGTCCAAGTTGACAACATGCCATAGGGATCAATAAGGCCGCCATCCTTGAATCGAAGGAGTGCTTTCCTCTCATTTTGTATGCACCTAACAGCCTCTTTTGAACATACAAGGTATGGTTGCAACTCCAAACAAATGAGAATTATGATTTGAATCAATTTCAAACAAAATGGATTCGTCATTGACATCGTGTTCATGACAAGATATGTGTAAAAAAAAGTATGTAGTTTAATTGATTGTTGTGTGTACTTCATCACATTGCCGACTTATAACATATTGTTGCAAAGAACCATTAGGATAAAAACAAAAGAGTGCAGATAAGTTCGAAGACCAGAGTCATTCATAAATAACAGAATAAGGAGACAAATGTTTAGTATTTTTTTTTAAGGAAATATTTATTATGTTATATTTTTGTTGGAAAGATAAATGTTGGTTATTAGTTTTTTTACTTGAAGATTATAATTAGTTCTCATATTAAAATACCTCTGACCAAGCAATAAGACTAAAGTGACGAAAGTGGTTAATGATCTCCACTAAATAACGGATTTGATTTATAGGTGAAATAATATTTTGTCAGAATTAGCTTACCTTCCGATTGAACCCTGAATTAACAGGGTGTCTTTCCCTTAGAAACTAAAGGGTTAACAAAAAAATATTAATATATATTGTATACTATAACTAGAAGTCGTTGGGCTACCCAGTCCTCATTATATTAATGTTTTTTTTCGTTACAAAGTATATTCATGTTTTAATAAGCCTGCTTTATTTTAAGTTAAAAGGACATGCAAATTGGATAATATATAAAGAGAAAATGTCACTTAAGCCGGCAACTATATATTAATTAAATGAAAAGGAAAATATACTTTGCAGGCTAACAAAAATTCTTCTTTCTGGTTTTGAATTGGAACTGGCTCGCCTAAACAAACAATAATAATATCCAACTGACAATTTAGCATAATGTACCATTTACTCTTTTTGTATGTTACATTTTTCAACTCAAAGAATTACTTACTAATCTTTGCGGTGAGGATGGATGAGTAGCAGTGGTGGCGGAAAATGCTCTGGTGTAACAGTGACGGTTTCCAGTACGGCGATGATGAGTCCTCATGAGGGACGAAAGGTGTCTGCATGCACATTAGAACTCCAACGCTCAAGCCAGTATTGGAATTGAGAGAGAGTGTGTAGAAAGTGTTGTGAAAAGTGAATCATATCTTGAGAGTGAAGAAAAGTTTCAATATCATATCTTGTTGTGAAAAGTGTATCATACCTTGAGGATACATGTAAGGTGATCCTCGTGTGGGGACGTGCTTTTGTGCGGTGTGGTGCGGTGCACTCAAACTGACGTGTTCCTTCAGGTGCGGAGCCTTAAGGCGGTGTAAGTTAGGCCACGTGTCAGCGTGTGGCTAGTCTTCTTACCGATCCATAACACTTATTTAGTTACTTACACAAGCTTAATATTATGAAGATAGATTAAATAAGTAAATAGTCTTCTTAAATATATCAACATTTGATTTTAGTCCCTCTAAAATATTTCTTAGGCTTTTGGTCCCTTTAAAAAAAATTATCCATGAAATTAGTCCCTGCTCTACATTGAGAACAGGGACTAATTTCATGGATGAAAATTTTTGGAGGGACCAAAAGCATAAGAAATATTTTAAAGGGATTAAAATCAAATGTTGGTATATTTAGGGGAACCATTTACTTATTTAACACTATTAATATTAGTTTCTCTAAATTTTTCATATATTTTCAATTCTTTGAGTAATATATATACTTTACAAACGAGAAAAGTTAATACTAGTGATTACATCAAGCCTATTTATTTATAGGTAGGTACTCAAAAATGGTGACCAACTACTAATTATAATTTATAATACATATAGTTTTCAAAACAGTCTGTGTGCATGTATTTTCTATTATTTATAATGAAGGTGAGAAAAACACAAGAGGGGGTTGAATTGTGTTAGCTTTTTCTTCGTTTTCTCCTAAGCTAAAAACACTGATCAGAAGCAGATAGAGTTCTACTTCTGAAGTGATGTTCAGGACTAAATGCAGCGGATAAAACAGAGAGAGAAAGAAGAAAGACACAAATCAATTATACAGGTTCCTTCCACAAACCGGAAGTAGTCATGTCCCCCTTGCATTTCCAAGGAGAGTTCACTAAAATGTAATCTCAAATTACAACTGCTCAATGCTACAACTAGCACGAGACTTCAAATTACTCAAGCACACAAGCAA
>Ga0228711_1005730_pt1 | contig 18831 bp, 8 predicted proteins | sample MedpolnodulmetaG_2_FD_177996 | JGI IMG/M metagenome (GOLD analysis project Ga0228711, IMG submission 177996) | Root nodule microbial communities from Medicago polymorpha collected in Santa Monica, California, United States - brown nodules | ecosystem: Host-associated > Plants > Roots > Nodule...
CAGCAAAATCCGTAGGAAAAAACATACGAAAATCCGCAGGGAAATCCGCAGGAATACCTGCGGAAATTTGGAAAGAAAACGAAAATAGAAAATAAAAACACTTCCGCAGGAGAAACCCCAGCAAATGTATTCGTTACCTGCGGATTTTCATGCAGTCATAGCAACCGCAGGAAACATGTCCAGAGCAGCAAGGACCGCAGCAAAATCCTCAGGAATTCCTGCGGATTAATTTCCTTAGGAAAATCCGCAGGTAAAGCGAGAGTTTCTAGTAGTGAAGAAAGAGTAAAATTAGAAAAATATCACTTTTTATAATGACTTAAATGTGGTCAACCCACTTTCTTAATATGTACGCATTTTTTTTGTTTCTTACATTTGAGACCGGAGGGAGTATCATTTTAACTTGTTAATGAAAACATTTAAAGGCAGTCTCTCCTAAATTAAATTCTAAATATGGTTGGGCACATAACTAATATCTTTTTTTTTTTTTGGGTATATAACCAACCTCTTTTGCCAAACTCAACCCTCATTTGGTTATCCATTTCATAAATGTCCAGGTTAATAACTAGTCTAAACATTAAATGTCCTCAATTATTAACCTATGATTGAATACAGAAAGAGTTCTGATTCTGGTCAGCTATTTTTTTGTACTTCCTGATTCCATGCAAACTGTTGTGAGCCCACCATACTTTACCCATTTAATGAAATTTTTACTGTATCATTGCAGTGTGAGATTCTTTTTCCATACAACTGATCCATTCAAAACGACAAACATAGATTCTTCATTTTCATACAATCTTTTTCAACCCCAAAAGTTTATCATCTTTTGACCAAAATATTTCATAAATTATAGCACGTACTATTGATATTCTCTACCACACACTCAAAAATCAAAGGGATCTATTGAAGTTTAATTTCCATGAAGCTTTCTCAAACTAATGGAAAAAAATTCATCACCTCCTAGAATTTGTACACTTTCATGTTGGGGATGTTTCAAATTGAAGCTTCCTTGGACAAAGAGAAAAAACACTTGCAACAAATCAACTGGTGGTTTTGGTTATGATCCTTTAAGCTATTCTCAGAACTTTGATGAAGGTTTGATGGAGGACGACGAAGAATCGTGTCGTAGATTCTCAGCTAGATGTGCAGCACCTTCATGTTCAATTAAATCTCTCATGTAAACATGATTAAGGTATGGACGTAGGTAATAGTACCATTTCATGAGAGGAGATTGTACAATTACAATTAAGTGAATTATCAAAATTAAATATTTAAGTAATATGCAATTTTGATCTTTATTCTTGTATATTGGTAAGTGTATTTCGAACTATAAATTTGTGTTGGTATGTTGATCAACACATGCATAAGGTTTTAAATTTTTAATATACTGGCTGACCGAATTGTAGCTATCATGAAGGTTTTTGTCCTTGACTCCTACCAATATATATATTCATTTCTTATGTCTTTGCAATTGCATTCATATTAATTTGACTGCAATTTTATATGTGATATTAAGAATCTTGACGCAATTTTAATTGCGTTTTAAAAACTTGTAAATATGCATGTTTGAGGATGCTTGAAACTTTTTTTTTTTTTTTAAAGATTAGGATGCTTGAACTTGTAACAATTGATTCTTGCTTTGAAAATTATTTATGCAGATTGGAGTTGTAGTTATCAAAGTATCATTAATTTGAACTATACTTTTGATAGAATAAATTAGAGTAATAATATTCAAACATGTATTTTTTCTTACAATGAATGAATAAAATGGATAGATAGTTAATTACGTACAAAGTGGTTGATTCAGTTGAATAAATAGTAGAGGCATTTAAAAAAAAAGTTATTCATCAAAAAAGATACGGAGGAAAAAGTTATGTGTCCATGAAACATAGATGCATCAAATGCTCCTTCATTTTGTCCAAAATAAAATTATGGACACTTAGATACCTTAAAGTTTTGTTGGATGGATATGTATCAAACATCCAATTCTCTAGTATCATATCATATTTTTATATTTAATTATTTTAAAATAATTTAAATTTTAAATTAATTATACCCACATAAACTCAATGGAGAGGAATACATGATCAATTAGCACCAAGTTTTTTTCTTTTTATTGTTTGTGAGTTGTTATGGAAGTTCTCTTCGATATTTTTGTCTTCTCTTGGAATATCAGAGAGGTTAACAATAGCAATACCATAAGGCAATTAAAAGTCATGATCCTAAATTATCACCCTACTTTTCTTGTCATCCTTAAAACCTGTTGGAACATTGGTGTGAAGATGGAAAGAAATTGGAAGGTTGGAAGATTAAACACCAAGTTATTAAACTTTGATATAATGTTGTGTAAATTGAAAAAATAGAGTGTGAGAGTCCCACATAAAATAGAACATACACATTAGTAGTGTTTAAATAGTGGTATTCAATTTTAAATAGCTGATAATGATGAAAATAATAATAATTAGGGCAAAACTTAGGTACAATTCCTTATGTGCTTTTCGTATGGTTCTTAACTAAATTCACCATGATTTCCTTAAATCTATAATTATATCAAAGTTTGTTGTCTCCAAAAAAGTTGTATTTTTAGTTAAGAACCATACGAAAAGCACCTAAGGAATTGTACCTAAGTTTTTTCCTAATAATTATTATTATTTATTCATGGATATCACTTCCCATAATTTTAGGTTATGTTTGTTGTGATAAGATCGAGAATCCAACTAAATTTCCTATCTTTCATTCGTTAGTGGGTTTGTTTCTTTTTGAACTTATCCAATTAGTTTGTTACTTGAGCTGATCTGTGGGTTGCTTAATTTTTAAGTTTACTTAATTCTTAAGTTTCTCCAAATTAGTTACAAACTCTCCCTATAAAAGGAGAGCTCGCCTAGTTCCAAAATCACACCAAATAGTTTCATTGAGTTGTAGGGAACTCTTTCTCTCTTCTCCCTTTCTTGACTTGTGTTGACGAGTCTTTCTTCTTATCATCTCCTTTTTTCTGTCCCTTCGGAATTAAGAGTGTTCTTAAGACCATAGTCTCTTTTCGGTTTAATGTCCCTTCGGAATAAAGAATGGTCTTAAGTTCATAGTCCCTTCGATATTTTTATGTCCTTCGGAATAAATAATAATTTAAGATCATAGTCCCTTTTTCGGTATAATGTCCCTTCAAAATTATGATTGATCTTAAAATATATTCTTCTTCGATTCTTGAAGAAGTTAGACGTTAGAATGATGTAAAACCATATTTGAGTGATTATAGTATCATAGTTGAAGAAGTTAATAATTAGAATGGTGGTAACACTATATTTGAGTGGTCTCCGCACCATAATAGAGTGGTAACAGTATCATATTAAAGTGGTTTCAGTATTAAAGAGTGGTCTTAGTACCATATTTGAGGGTGTAATTCTCGAACGGTTTTCTACATTGTAGTAGTTAATCAAACAGTTGTAGCTAGGCTTGTTTTATCCTGGAGGCGACGTGGTTGATATCTGTCTTGCACAATTTTGAACAGTGCCATGAAACGTCTTAAAGAGAGCGACCTGGTCGTGACTCAACCTAGTAACAACTTCGGTAGATAATAGAATTTGGAAATCTAAATACAATAGTTTGGAAATCCAAAAACAACAAAACCTATGTACCTTTTGCTAGACTGCCCACCTTTTGGACGAATAATAGTTACTCCCCTGTCCATATTGTGGAGGCTAATGGGCTACTGCCACAACTACTTCAAGCATAATTAATTCCAACCAATACTCTATCACATTCATCATTGGTAACGCTTCATCTACTTGTACATGTGTTTATGCTAGCCCTTACCCATCCTAGCTTGCACAACAATTTTTGGAACTACCTAGCCAACCTTAACCAAACCATTATTGAATCATTGATGCTTATATGTGATTTCAATGAGAATCTCCTCCTTGGTGACCAACGAGGAGGTATATTTCACCACTCTAGAGTCGTTATTTTTGCCAATTTCATGGATAACTGTCTGCTTGATCTTTCTACTGCGGGTGGTCGATACACATCATCGTATTTTGTCCAAAAAACTTAGCGGGGGGCTATCCAATGTTAAATGACACCTAGCTTTTTTAGAAGCCTCTGTTGAAGTTATGTGTAAACTCCACTCCGACCATCGAAAAATGACAATAGGAATAAACAAGCGGTTACAGATTTTTATTTAATATTAAAATAATATAATTTTGGCTTATAGTGGAAATCATGGGTAGTTTGTAGTGTTATTCATCGAAAAGGGAGTATGTTTTATATGAAAATGCACAATATAATTTTGTTGTATATAAACCATCAACAAAACTCATTTTTATAGTGGAAATCATGGGTAGTTTGTAGGGTTATTTGACAAATCTAGTTGTTTCCCACTAATCTTACAATCAGTGACGGATCTAGAAATGTTAACATGCGGAGGCAAGATTTTACATGAGAGATATTTATAGAAAAAATTTAGCAATGCAAAAGTGGTATAATAATAATATCATTATCATTGAACAAAATACTCGACATTACAAACACTATCCTATTATATCTTAGAAAAATTAAAGACTCATCAACATTTACAAATTAAAATTGTTCTCTACGTGTCTTTATATTTAAAAAATATAGTAGAAATTATTCAAAATTTCATCTCAAATGCATTTACACATTTGATTTTATAAAATTAATGAGCGAAGCTCTTTTTTATAGTATAAATTTTCATTTAATGGAGGCGATCTATTATTTTAAGAGGGTGCAATCATTAAAATATCAACGACTTAACAAATATAATCGAAAGAGTAGTGGGGGCAGTTGCCCCAATCTCTCCCACCTAGATTCGTGCCTGGTTAAAGTCACAGTTGTATATGTATCTCACTTTGGTTCCAAATGAAGAAAAAAAATGTTATTATGCATTACTGACTCCCATATTTGAGTAAGTAACACACATTCTTATATTATCTAGTAATTAACATGTGAAAGACAATTTTTTTACTAATTAGTTAATGGAAACATTTATATCATATACAACTTGTCAAAGGGGTGCATGAGATAAAATGGGATAATAGTTAGTAGATTTCTTAATTTATGTAATTTGAAATGACATTCATTGAAGCGAATAAGCAGGGGCAGCTCCTCTCATATCTATGAGGTAGCCTTGGTGGCCAGAAAAAAAAAGAATCGATAAGAGCATTGTTATTTATCAACAGAGTTTTTATTAAGAATTGATCAAGAAAATGTCTTAGCCAATTAAATTTGTTATTTGCCAGAAATCAAGAGAGGTAATGGTGTGTAATTAAGAAAAGGTGTTAATAAATACACCGTCTTAAAATTTTCTTAATACATTTTATCACTGTATCTATCATTTCCCTGTAGATAAGAGCATATCATTTGATCTAAATGTATTAAACAAAGTTTGCTGCAACAATTAATCAACAAAAAGATAAGCTTGTTTGGTGCAGCAAATAGTCTAAGAAAATACAGTTCATTTAACAATAAACTAATTCAATGGGTATGATGCTAGCTAGACCTCCACCATTAGTGATGAACAATGGAAGCACTTGGCAAAAAGCCAATCTCCTGTAATGTCAAGAGAAATGTTAAAAGCTTGTACCAAATAATCAAATAAAGATGTGAAGTAACTTACATATCACACTTGGCACAGTAATAATAATTTGGCTTAATAACAAACTTCAACTTTAGTAAAATTAATTCGAAATTGCATTGTCACTTACCATCCCACCACCTAAGTTGTATAGTTCTTTGCCTCATCTTTACTGTTCTTTGATTTTGTGTTTATATTCAACAAATTTGTTCATTTTAAACTCATCAACATACCTATGAAAATGATCCAAAAAACTAAAAATCTTTGACATTATATTGTTGTTTACACCCTTTTACTCTGAGTTTTGTTGTATAAATAATCCTAGTTTTCACCAAGCTTTACAACTTTTGATCTTTTGCGAGTAAAAAATAGAACAAAAAAAAAAATAAGACCTCAATTACTAACAGTCTAACAATATCCTATATTTAAGGAAAGTAGAACATTAATACCACTCTGTGAAGCACTCTTCGTACGTCTCTCTATACGAAATTTCCTTGGGAAGAATCACGCTAATGCCTCATAAATCTGTAACATGGAAATGAGGAAAACAATTTACGCACTTGTTAAATTGCAACTTGAAAATGCCTTCTGAACAAATATTGGAAAGTAATTAGGATCACAATTCCATTTAGGGAGAAAACTTGCTTCTATATATTCAACAAAAAGATGTCAACAAATAACTACCCCACATCAAATTGAAGAAAATGCAATTATGTGACTTGTTTATATGGTCACATGAATTTAAAATACTATTATATTAAGGGATGGAGGAAGTGGTATTTTTCCTATGAAGATATGAGCACACAATATGATAATTTCAATTACATTGTGTTTGATTGTATAATTGTTCTAGGGACATGATAAACAAAGGGCAAGAGACATGACAAAAATTAAAAAAATTGTCGAAAGTATAAGTTGTATAAAATACCAAAATAATTTTTTGTCCACCAATCATTGGAAAAGATAAACAAATTGCTCAATATCACAAAAATTTGGCATACCTTATGTTGTGTTTTTGTTCCGTACTTACTTTTAACAGATCAAACACACCCTTAAGATGCTTGTTTTTTACGTCACTTAACTTTTCAAAGGATATTCAACATGTTATTTACTATATATATATATATATATATAGTTTTCCACCATTTCACAAACTTATCACAATTATGGCATCACCTTTTCTTATCATTCATGGGTGTAAAAGGAGTAAGAATCTCCATATTTTCCTTAAATTTATTAGAAATTATATACTATACATCCGGTTCTCAATATAAGAAGAAAAAACAAAAAATATTAAAATCTAGACAATCATCAATTGTTCCAACTTTTTGAACGTGTTTACAAATATACTCTTGTAAAAATTTGTGAAGTATTAAATATACCCACTAATACTATTAAAAAGACAAACATTACATGAGGGCTAAAAATGTTTTTTACATAATAAATACACCTTAAAAGTAGTGACTTTTTCTTATAAATAAGAATATATTTTTTTAATTTTAAAGTTTCTGGAGAGAATATTTTTTTAGTGTAAACTGAATATCATTCATGCAAAAACTGTAAAAACTAATCCCTCAAATCTTATAGGATTCAAATCAACAACAATTTTTAGGTCATTTTCTCTTTTATACTCTATTTTACTTTGATTTTGATAATATCTATCTACAAGTGATTGTTCTATAAATAGTTGTCTAAATAACTACTCTAACATAAATTTACAGAGGAACCAAATCTAAATTGGAGTTCACACTCTTGCATAAAATATACTCCGAGTTAGTTCCTACTTCCTAGTCCTTCGATACAAAATCAAAATCACCACCAACCACACTCACTCACGTTCCACTACCGCCAACCCATATAATAAGTAATATATACCCACACACACCACCTCCAAACCAAATCGAATCACAATGGCCATGGCACTTCGAAGACTCACTTCCACCATCAACAAACCAACTTCTCTCTATCGTTTGGTATGTAAAACTTCTTCTCATAATCGATTAAATCCGCATTTTCATTCTCTACCTTTCTTTTATTCTTACGTCCTGTTTGGTTGTTGCAGTCATCTTCTCTCTCCGCTCAACACACTCACAAATCTCACCCCGATGTAAGCACTGCACTTTTTTTGATCGAATAAGCACTTTATATATGTTTTGATCGAGAATTTTTGAAAATTGCAGTGGATTAAACAACTCAACGATCCTCTTGGTGTAGTAGATCCTGAGATCGAAGATATAATCGAACTTGAAAAAGCTCGTCAATGGAAGGTAGAAAGATCCAAGTTTATATCTACAGTTTTTTTGTTTTTGTTTTTGTGGAAGAACCAAACAGAGATTAATTTTTTTTTTAATGTGCAGGGACTAGAGCTTATACCTTCAGAAAATTTTACGTCGTTGTCGGTGATGCAAGCGGTTGGATCGGTTATGACGAATAAATACAGTGAAGGTTATCCTGGTGCTAGATACTATGGTGGAAATGAGTATGTTGAGTTATGGATCTGGTTATGATTGTTTTGTTTCAGGTTCAGAACTTTGTTATGGATTGATTTCATGTTTGTTTTGCATTTGTAATTTGATAAGGTACATTGACATGGCTGAGACTTTGTGTCAGAAGCGTGCATTGGAAGCTTTTGGATTGGATCCAACACAATGGGGAGGTACATAAGTAGAAAAACATTGATGCTGCAATTTGAGTTTCTTTAGTCTCAAAGAATTTGGGAACATTATATATTTTACTTGTTCAGTTCATTTGTTTTTTGGTTCATAATTTTTGCTATTTCCATGATAATTGCGAAGCATTGCCGATATATTAGTCTATAGGAGGCGAATTAGATTAAGTGCTTTTATATTTTGTGTTTATTGCTAATCCCGGATTCAAGGTACTTGATTAGTGATTACAAGCTATGAAGCATCGACACCAACACCGGATACGATAATGACACGTCGACAACAGTGATAATTTGAGAAAATGAATTAATTGAATGTAATCACATGTGTCGGTGTAGTGTCGATGACAGACACCAGACATGCCTTTGATTGGAGGTGTCGGTGCTACAGAGATTACAAGTGTTGACATTAGAGTGTATTTGTTTCCGTTGCTAAGAGTGCATTTGGCATATAGGGGGGAATGAAACACAACATCACATGTGGTTCTATTCAATGGTTTATGCATTTTGGAAACAGAACAAAACAGGACATGGTAGATCTTGGGGTTCCATTAAAAGAATGCAATCAACAAGAACAGAACCAAATAATGTCTTGATATAGTAATCATTTATTGATATAGTAATAATGTCTTAAAATAAGTGCTAACAAATGAATTTCTTGATATAGTAATCATTTCATGTGTTCAAATGACCATTTTGAGGGACTTTTGTTTCTTTTGGTGTAAAACATGTGTCTTTGTTGTAGTAAATATTCAGCAAAGTTCATTGATGTTTTATTTTTTTCCTTTTATTCTCTTTTCTTCTTTCTCTCGTTATACATTGTACATATTAGAAAATATGATTGCTCTTTTATAATTTATAGGGTTCAGTACCTCAGTTTCTGGTCAACTGAAAGTAATTATTTTACTACTAATGGAACAAGTTGCAAACTAATTTAGCCTGTTGAACACTTATGTGGTGAACTTTCTGGTCAACTGAAAGTAATTATTTTACTACTAATGGAACAAGTTGCAAACTAGTTTAGCCTGTTGAACACTTATGTAGTGTAACATCTGAAATACCAAAATCAGTAATTTATATTTTAAAGCTGCTTAATTTTTTCTTTATTCATAAAGAAATTAGTAAATGCTTTTGGTTTGTCATTTTGCTTTTTTTTTTAGGTTAGATGTTTTTTTCATCCCTTTTATAATGGTTGTGGAGAATCTTGTATTTTCATGACCTACTTACTGTTTTTTTTTGGTCAATATGATCATGTGTGATGGTTTCATCATACTGTTTCCCCTGCTGTAATCGTCAGTTTTCCCTTTGCAGTAATATATCTGTTGTTAGTAATTTGTTTATCAAGTGATATTCCTTGTGAAGAATTGATTTACTGGAGGGTTGTCTCAATTTATCTTTGATTAAGTACTTCATGTACTTAACATACAGACAACTTTTCTGGAATAAAAATAAATATCAAACGTAGTCTTTCTCTGCGGTACTAATTTTGCTTATATAACTAGAATAATTTTCTCCTCCTTTTGATGCATAATATTTTAACATCCTTGTTGCTCTGCTGGGTAATTTACTTGTTATTCATGTGGTGAACTTGTGCTATTGTTACATTAGGTCATTTAATTTCCTCTGCAGTCCAGGTGAACAATATTTTGATCCTATGTTTTTGAAGAATCTTACATTATTACACACTCTGCTTTTGACAGTCAATGTGCAGTCATTATCTGGATCTCCTTCTAACTTCCAAGTTTACACTGCTTTATTGAAACCTCATGAGAGAATTATGGCACTTGATCTCCCCCATGGTGGGCATCTATCACATGGATATCAGGTTAAGTTCTTTTGATTATCAGTTGTGGTCATTGCACATGTTGCCATGAGTTGCCAACCATAGAAAGTCTGCACTAGCCACTAGGACATGATGAGTGAATGTTGTACTCACACGTGATTGGAATATTGTCCTTTTGTTTTCATTATTTAAGTAAGAAAATAATTCGTCAAAAAAGGAAAGAATTTTAGGCAAAAAACAGAAAGGAAAAGAGGTCAGTTAAAAAATATCTTACATTGGAAGTATGAACAGCTATGATCAAAAATCTTACAAGGAAGCTATGAAAACAAGCCTTTTTCATAAATTATGAGGGAGAAGGAAATTCAAATGTCTCAAATCATATACCAGCCCAATAGACTTGTGAATTGCGATTAAATTAGTTCTCTAATTTTTTTTTTCATAGATTTAAAAAGGACCAGAAGCAATCTAATAACATATCAATAGAGCCAAGACATTTACAGAAGTATCCACATCTCATAAAATTGAAAAACATATATATTGTATATAAATTGCAAATGAGATGACTCCTAACTCCGGTCTCACTGAAAGACACCCCTAATTTTACCTCACTCACAATCTTTCCTTGCAATGCCATCTACTAGTACATTCTCTTAATTATTTTACACTTGTGTTAGTACTTAGTTTTGGGATTTTTATAGCCTTGGTAGGCTAAGCCAATGCAGAAGTTTTTCTCTCTCCTTGTTCTATGTCAAAATGGCTTAATATTCACATCTGATGCTTGATATATCCACTTTCCATTTTGCTGTTAAATTGTTGATATATAAATTTTATTATCAAGTCATTTTCTGGAGCAAAATTCAACTCTTGCATGCCAAAATGATGCAATTCCGAAAATTCTAAAGAAACACAAATTTGCATTTATTGAAATTGCTTGAACAATGTGTATCAAATTTCTCTGTGTACAAACTTTTATTTATACTTTTTTATTATGCAGACTGACACCAAGAAGATATCAGCTGTATCTATATTCTTTGAAACAATGCCATACAGGTTGGATGAGAGCACTGGTTATATTGACTATGACCAGGTAGGCAGGTACCATTGTATTTCTGTGTTGTGGACATGTCGTTTTTAATCAAAGAGATTCTTCTAATTCTAAGTAGTTGGTATTGTTTTTATTTCAGTTGCCGTCACCTTTATCTTTGCTAATGAGCTCAGTATTTTCTCCTTCCATGCATAGTTATAGATTGTATTGGCAGAGATTATGGTGTTTAAATAGTTGGACTATAAAATGTCGTAGCAATTATGAATTTTTAAGATGAGGATATTGACCAAGCTGCTCCCATAGTTAAGGCATATGGTAGGGAGAAGGGAATGGTTACAGATGATTGAGAAACTCGTGTGGGCATGGAGGAAAGGTTTGTCATCAGCTCGTTGTGGCTGTTTTGTCACAAAACAACCTTCGTTAGAGATGTGATGCAAAATCATTCATGGTTTATCATTTAATAGTATATGCTGTTGGGACACGTATCAGAGCTTCTGTGTACAAGTGATCTAGTGTTTGATCCTTGTTGTCCCTGTTCCTCTTATGGAAAATTGAATTTCAGCACACAAGGTAGGGTAGCTTGTTCAATTTCCCTGTTTCAAGTCCAAAGAGTACTTGGATGAGGATGAGAGTATCAGAGATGATGCCAATATAAACTCATTCTTGTATCGTCACATGATAGAAAAAACATTTAGGATAGTTGGTTCATGAAAAATTGGTTATATGACAGGTGGTAACAGAGGGGAGAATTGGGTTGTGGGAAGGAATTATGGATTAAGAGAAGAGAGATATCGTCACATGATAGCAAAAACATTTAGGATAGTTGGTTCATGAAAAACTGGTTATATGGCAGGTGGTAGCAGAGGGGAGAATTGGGTTGTGGGAAGGGATTATGGATTAAGAGAAGAGAGTGGAGAATCAAACAAAAACTAAAATAAAGGTTTTGGGTACTTTGGGTAGAGAGCTCAGCAAAACCTATATGTAGGTCTCTCTCCTTTTTTGGTGCAACCAAGCGGCATTTTCCCTAATTCTAGGAGGGAGATTCAATTTTTCTTTCTTAGCATTACAAGTTCCAGTTGGATTTCAAATTTAATTAGTTTTTTTCATGAGTTTATTTTGTTGAATTTTGAAGAATATAGCACCAGAAAAAAATAAATCAAATGTGTTCTTCACATAATTTATCATTATTTAATCTTATTCTTTAATCTTATTCTAATACATGCTTATTGAGATAAATTTAATCATTTTGTTCCCATGTTCAAAATATTTTGTCGCCTTAGTACCAATTGCCATGGTAGTTAAAATCTCAATTTTAATCTTAATATATTACGATTTTGCGATTATATTTGCCCTCAGCAATTATGAGTATACTCAAAGTCTTATTTTGGTGGAGTCCTCTCTTGTATATTCTACTTTTCTTTGAAACGATTCTACGATTTTGGTCGTGGTGGTGGAACTACAAAAGGCAACTTTAGTTTTTGGTTTGCGACCTATGAGTTTGATTTAACGTTTTAATTACCTAAGTGTTAAGTTTTAATTGCGTAAGTGTTATGCAACTATGCTATTATGTGGGCTATGCTTATGAATTTAAATTTACACTAGTATTTCAAGTGTAATGTAAGGTTTTTTCTTTTATCATACTTATACTCTTTTATATGCATTATATGGATTTATGTGCATATATTTGAGATTTATGAATTTTGTATAATCTTACTATTAGTGTTAAATTTACGATTTAACACACCCTTAACGATTTTGTGTAAATTTAATCATTTCAAGCCTAGGTTCAATTTTTTTTCTTCCAGACTAGTAGCTTATTGCCACCCCTCTAAGTTTTGTATAATCTTTCATTCATGTCATGGGTTTAAACATGTCTTTTATTGACTTATCTAATATCTGCAGATGGAGAAAAGTGCTGCACTTTTTAGGCCAAAATTGATAGTTGCCGGTGCTAGTGCTTATGCCCGTCTTTATGATTATGCGCGTATTCGCAAGGTAAGTTATATATGATTATAGAAACTTAGATATTTTTATGTACATAACAATGGAATTCTGATATTGTATCTTTCACACATGAATTATTTTAGGTCTGTGATAAACAGAAGGCAGTTATGTTGGCTGATATGGCACACATCAGTGGATTAGTTGCTGCAGGTGTTATTCCTTCTCCTTTTGATTATGCAGATGTTGTAACAACCACAACACATAAGTCACTTCGTGGGCCACGTGGGGCTATGATATTCTTCAGGAAGGGTCTGAAAGAGATAAACAAGAAAGGGCAGGAAGTAAGATTTAAATGCTAAATTTAATGTTACTAAAATTCTAAGGAAAAAGGAATTAAAAATCGGGTAAAATACCCCCATCCCCCACAAAAAACAATGAAAAAAATAACAATCGTAGGGCTTTACCAACTTCCCTGAAGTTGTTTCTGTTGTTACTTAATGCCTGTGCAGTTTTATTTGAAGTGAAGCCTAAATTTTCACTTACATAAAAGTTAGCCTTCCGATAGTTAAAGTAGGATTTAAGTGATAAGTAGATAGATAAACAAGCTTTAGGTGTGTTTAAATGATCAATACACTAACCCCCAACGGTTTTGGTAATAAAAGAGAAGTCTTCATTTTTGTGATGGTAAGGTAACACATACGCATGTGCCTTATGTTTCTTGGGTTTAAGTTAAAATGTAACATATTCACTGAAAATCAACTGTGAGGGGCAAGAAAGGGCTATACTTAAGGAAGCCAAATGTATTTTATCCCCAAAACACCAGTTCTCTATTTGCTACTATATTTATAGATAATGTTTATCAATATTTATTGAGATATTAGGTTAATACTCTCTCAAAGCAATTTCACAGTATTTTGGGTTTGTCTAGATCCACATCTGATGTATACTCGAGCAATCATTGTCATTTGAGCCAACTTTTGGGGTTGAACTAACCCCAATCCATTCTTGATTTTTTACACAATTTCATAGCCGATGTCAATCATGATAGTGTGTGATCAACATTTGTTGAGTCTTGGGACATTTATGATCCATATGTCCAGTCTTGACTCTTGAAGGTGTAGGGTGTATTTTAAAATCCATCAATTAGGTATATGGGCAAAGTAGCTTTTGGGGTTGAGTTAGGTTCAGTCTAGTCCAAATTCTGTACTTAAGTTAGTTCACTTGAACAGAAATTTCATTGGCTCAATTTCATCCTGACAGGTGCTGTATGACTACGAAGACAAAATAAATCAGGCTGTTTTTCCTGGACTTCAAGGTGGTCCTCACAATCACACTATTACAGGCTTAGCAGTTGCATTGAAGCAGGTTCTTTATTAGACTAGTTGAAGAAACTACAGTCATTTAAGTTTTTTTTAGCAAATATATACTTCAGTGTAAAAGGAAAAGTGATATTTTTGTGCATATTTTGTTGTCGGGCTGATGCAATATCAGTTTTTTTCTTCATTTTTGTTCATGTAGGCTATGACACCAGAATTCAAGAATTACCAGAAACAAGTTCTTAGTAACTCCTCGACATTTGCACAGGTAAACTGAATGTGTTTTCTACGTTGAACAACAGTGCTATATAGAACAATTGCTAACTACTTATTAGGTGTATCTTCTACTGATTGTTTATCCTGACAATTTTTACTGTTATTGCTGACTTTGATATGTTAATTGAACTGCAGAGCTTGTTAGAGAAAGGCTATGACCTTGTATCTGGTGGAACTGAGAACCATTTGGTGTTGGTAAACTTAAGAAACAAGGTAAATCTTACAATTCTTGTCTTAACATTTCTTGGTAATATTTTCATCTCAAGTAACTTTGGATTGTTCCATTTTGTTGATACATTTCGATAAAACTTACAAACACGAACAACCATATATGCTGAGCTTGCATTTACATGGAGTGCTGAGAATCTAAAATCAGCTATTGCATTGAGTACAGTACAAAGCCTCATTCTTTAATAGTTTAGGGTGAAATAGGGAACAATGTGACTTATAGTTGCACGACTAGGTTGTTTTTAAAGAAAATAATTATGAGGGAATTTTATACAGTAAATTGAAATCCTACTTTACCAACCAAACTTGAAAAATTTCAGGCCTTAAAGACTTGTCCAACCTTTTCAGTTTTTCCATAACCTTCAAATTAATCAACAATCTGTTTGTTAAATGGCCAATTTATTTTATTGGATTGTAAACATGTTGATATTGATATTGGGTTTAATTTGTTGTGTATTATTTATCTTTTGCAATACATCAATGGAACACACCGTCTTATGCTGTTCAATTTGACAGGGCATTGATGGCTCAAGGGTTGAGAAGGTGTTAGAATCAGTTCATATAGCTGCCAATAAAAACACTGTTCCAGGAGATGTGTCTGCAATGGTTCCTGGAGGGATCAGAATGGGTACAGTCTATCAGCAACCTTTTTATATGCATATATTGGTGGATCTGTAATTGCATGTTGATTACGGTTATGTCTTTGTGATTCAGGAACTCCTGCTCTTACATCTAGGGGTTTTGTTGAGGATGATTTTAAAAAAGTAGCTGAATACTTTGATGAGGCTGTCAAAATAGCCTTACAGATTAAGGAAAATTCTAAAGGTTGATTTTACATTCTTGCATCATAGTCTCTTATTCATGTCACAATATTTGCAGTTCTGAAAGTATAACAAGGTATCTTGACTCACTTATGCTGGCTCACTCTTGTTGTTGATTAAATTAAATTCAGGCACAAAGTTGAAGGATTTTGTGGAAGCTATGGAGTCAGATTCACAGGTTCAATCTCAAATCGCTGATCTCCGCCGTGAAGTAGAAGGTTATGCTAAGCAGTTTCCCACAATTGGGTTTGAGATAGAGACAATGAAGTATAACAAGTGAAGATGATGTATGGAGTTGGTTTCTTTTGGTAGAAGTTTATGGAATAACAATGTTGCTGAAAATATTCGTACTCTGGTCTTGGAAGAATTTGTGAATTATTTTATGAAGAATGGTCAAGTGCAGAAAAGGGATCAATGATATGATAATAAACCATCTACATGGTTTATCATTTTCTTTCAAACTTGAGAATAGATATTAATTATTTGGAGTTGAAAATTGCTTTTGTTGATCAATGTTGTAGTGTTATAGCAAAACTGAAGTTGAACAATTTTGGATTTGTTATTTTCTCATTTGTATCATAATTTTTGAAGAAATAAACCTAAAACCTTCCCCTTAAGTTTCATGGTGGCATTATGCTTAAAAGTATAAAATCATGAAGCTAAAGCTTAAATGACATTTTAGTAAATGAAAAGATGAAATGTGGAACTTCTTTCGGAGGTTAACCTGGAAGGTTTGGGAATAACAACGCAAATTTGGTTATGTCGCTGGCATAACCAAATTCATTCATGATAAGGGTCTATGTATAAGCTATTTCTATAACAAAAGATAAAAGAAAGTTGAATTGTTTTTGTATAAATTACAAATTGTTTTCATAAGCTATTTTCAAGAACTTATAAAAATAAGTTGAAAACAACTTCTGAACAATGTTATTAGCTGTTATTATAAGTTTTTCCAAACAATCTTAACACTATAGAAGGATATTCATTCAAATTGATGAAGTTAAAGAAAAATATGTCTACACTTTGTTAAGAGAACTACTAAAAGGAATGTAAGTGTCGATAGATCGCAAGATATGACCATACGACCATAGTAGCATCTTTATAATAGAGAAAAGAAGAGAGAAAAAAGAAAAGGGCATGCTCAAGATTCAAAGAATTTATTTAGAAAAAGTCGTAAACAAGTTAGATCTAGATTAAATATTTTCTATGATTAGAGTACTTAAAACTCGGTGTAAGTAAATCAACAAAATAGACATTCATAAAATCAAATCTTAACGAGTTCTAATTATATACTTGAATTGTTATACATGATTTACATTTCAATACCTCAATATGAGAGTTATATAATCCTAAAAATGAATTTGTGTTAAGTTAAACATAAACTTCAGGAGGTAGTTACGAAGAGTGTTGAGAAGACTTCAGGAGGTAAATAATACTTAATGAAGCCTAGAGAGGTGATAGAACAATACTATTCAGAAGCCTTTGTTTATTTACTTTACTTTGTTATTTTCCGCTTATCTTGATCAATATATTTTATCAAACACTTCATCAAAAATGAAAAAGTCCCTTGACAAAGATCTTTATTAGAACTTAATTGTGTATTTCGCTCCAAAATGATTTCAGATGCAGTTAGCAACATTCAACCATGAAAAATCATTTTATGGTGTAGAAATTTTTAACTGTCAAAAGCATTCACCCCTACCTCCATCATTTCTTACGATGAAAGTCCCTTGTGTTTTATAATACCTCAAAAGCATTGATTACGAATCAAGGGGAGAAACCAGAACTCATATTAATGCAATAGTGACCAAAGTAGTGGAAATTCCATAAGCAAACACAAAGTCGATGAGTAGTGCTTCAACTTTTGGTAGATAAAGTTCATATTCATAAGGATTGTCGACTTTTGAAAAGGAGAATGGGAACAGAGGTAAAGTAAAGAACAAGATTTTGATGAAGATAGTATTAATGTGACATTTGATGACTTTCTTGTTGAAGAACATGATAATGTTAATACCGTGTCTAATTGGGGGATCTAAAGGATTTCAATATGAGTTTAGCGTTTGCTAGCTTACGTTTTCGACTGCGTCCCATAGTATATATGAGATGTAATTTCAACAAAATGCAAAGTAGTTTCAACTTAGATGTGAAAGTTGGAGATCATATAATGCTCAAAGTTACACGGTATAAAAATCATAGGTGTGTGAGCTGACGAACACCGATCTCAGATTTTGATAATGAAAAATGTATTTGTTTGCCAACTCGAAAACGAATTCACTCACCCACAGATTACTAAGACCAATAATAGAAAACTTACAACTATTTCTAGCCAAATGGTTTGACAAGCTTTAGAACACGTGATGGTCCCAAATTATGAGATTAATCCAAAATGACAAATTGATTACTGCGAGAACACGTTTTACAAAAAACAAAACGCTGGTGAACTAGATCTTTAGCAATCACCGACACAAAAATGAACAACAACATGAAGATCTATCTTGAAGCAGTTCAGATCGAACCCCCACCTAAGCAAGCAATGTTGTAATCGAATTTGAAACTTAAAAAACCAAAACCCACCGACTCAATGGTCGTCGCGATGGTCATAACCGCAACTTTATAATTTATACTAAATTTACTTTAAATTTATGCTAACTTATATATCAAATAACTTAAATATACTATAACTTTGTGTGACATGGCCGAAAACAACATTATGATAATATATTTTTTTATGTTGAATTCAGTTTATAATTATACTTGTAATTTTAATGTAAAATAATATGCTAAATTACACCAAGGATCCTTTAAGTTTGAGGTTCGTAACATATTGATCTTTTATGTTATTTTGGTCACATATAAGTCGTTTTAAGTTTGAGGTTTGTAATAGATTGATAATTTAAATTAGGGTTAATAGGTCTTTACCCCTTGTAATATAGGTTATTTATGGGGTAAAAACCTATTAACCCTTTAAATTATTTTGGTCACACATAAGTTTTTTAAGTTCGTAAACATTTTCAATTTAGTCATTAGTAAACAAATATTACTTAAAAAAGTTAATTGATACCTAAAAAATTTAAAACCAATTTATTACACTTAATTAACTAGAAAAATCTTAAAAAAACAATTTGTTACCATTAAATAAGATAAAATTGATTTATTTTGAAAAAAAAAA
>Ga0228711_1005735_pt1 | contig 18825 bp, 13 predicted proteins | sample MedpolnodulmetaG_2_FD_177996 | JGI IMG/M metagenome (GOLD analysis project Ga0228711, IMG submission 177996) | Root nodule microbial communities from Medicago polymorpha collected in Santa Monica, California, United States - brown nodules | ecosystem: Host-associated > Plants > Roots > Nodule...
CCCCCCGCCTCAAGTTGGAGGTTAATAGATGTCAATCATCCCAAACTTGGATAATAAAATGTGAAAAGGCTAAGGAAGTAGACATTTAGTGAAGAAATCAGCAATTTGGTCCTTGGAGGAAACTGGGAGGAGTTTCATGACTTGAGCTTTCAATTTCTATCTCACAATGTGGCAATCTATGTCTAAGTGCTTAGTATGCTCATAAAACACAGGGTTTGCTGCAATATGGCGAGCACTTTGATTATCACAGTACAACACGGACAGCTTGATGCAAGTAATGTGAAGATCTCTGAGAAGATAGAGAAGCCATTGAAGCTCACAAGTAGCTGCTGCAAGAGCTCGATATTCAGTTTCTTATAGAAGATCTAGAGAGTGTAAGTTGCTTCTTGGTTCTCCAGGAGATCAATGATTTGCCTAAGAAAAAGCATTGACCTGAAACTGATCTTCTATAATCAAGACAACCTGCCTAGTCTGCATTAGAGAAGCCTATAAGCTGAATTGAGGAATCTCTGGGGAAGAAAAGACCACGCTCAAGTGAATCCTTAAGATATTTGAGAACTCTAAGAGCAGCATTGTGATGTGTAGTAGTTGGTTTTGTGAGAAACTGGCTAAGCTGTTGAGTGATAAAAGTAATATTATAAGGTCTTGTTAAGTTGAGATACAAAATTAAGCCTGCCAATAAGTCTTCTATAGGAAGGAATGTCAGGATATGGAGAGCTAGCATCATTATGAAGTTTAGATGAAGGATCAGAACGGGTGGAAACTGGTTTATAGTCGGTAGGCCAAAATCTTAAAGTATGTCTAGACAATATTTTCTTTGGCAGATCAAAATGCAAGCTTTGGAATGAGCAACTTCTAAGCCAATACAATATTTGAGTTCACCTAAATGCTTGATTTTGAATGAAGTGTGGAGTATATTTGAGCAACTTCCAAGCTAAAATTACATCATTAACATAAACAGTAAAAGAGTGAAAGATGAAGAAGTGGTTTTGGTGAAAAGAGAATGATCAGATGTAGCTTGTGTGTATCCATGTTGAACAAGCAAATAAATTAATCTTTCATACCATTTTCTACTTGCTTGTTTAAAACCATAAAGAGATTTAAGCAGCTTGTAAACTTTATTAGGCTTCTAAGATTTGAATCCAGGAGGGAGAGTCATGTAAACATCTTCATGTAATTTACCATGTAAGAAAGCATTGTTTACATCTAACTGGTGGAGGTGCCAGTTATGGATTGATGCCATATCAAGAACTAATCTGATGGTGGTAAGCTTAGCAGCTGGTGAATAAGTATCAAAGTAGTTAAATCCATCAATCTGATTATATCCTTTAGCAACCATCCTAGCTTTGAATGTCTAAATAGAGTCATCAACATAATGTTTGACCTTGTATACCCATCTACAACATATAGGTTTAACATTTGGGGGAAGGCCAACTAACTTCCAAGTTCCAGTCCTCTCAAGAGCAGTAAGCTCAGTATTCACCGCTTGATTCCAGCATTCCTATTTACTTGCCTCAGAGAAACTTTTTGGCTCAATGTTGGTGGAAACATACAAAACAAAATGACAACAAGTGTTAGACAATTTATGAAAACAGAAAAAAAAAATCAGAAATAGGATATAATGGAGCTCTATTAGAATGAGGAGAAGACTGAGAAGATGCATGACATATGTAGTATTTCAAATAAGATGGTGCAGAAGTAAATCTAGAAGATTTCCTAATGGGAGGTGGAGAAGGAGATGGAGTTACAATAGGAGGAAGAGGTGGTAGAGGGATCCTGAGTGGGAAGAGGAGGATCAATAAAAGGAGGAGGGATAGACAAAGCATTGTCAGAACGCGAAATGGAAGTCTTAGAAGGAAAATAATCCTAATCAGAAGTAATCGACAAAGAAGACTTGAGATAAGGTACTATATGTTCATGGAAAACAACATTTTTGAAAATGAAAATTTGGATGAAGATGAATTGCAGAAAAAATTGGAGAAAGGGAGAAGAACTCAGAAGAATTCGTAATGGAAAAGAAAGCAAAATTGCACAAAAATTAATACGCAATTGAAAGGAAGGAGAATCAAAACGAAGAAGATGAATCTTCAACAAGAAACAAGAAGAAGCATGAAGCTTCAAGACCAAACAAAAATGGCAGAAGCTTACAACTGAATCATAACAAACTTTCTCAAGGAGAAAGCTACTGATACCATATTATGAACAAAAGAAACGAATGGAAAAAAGTGATTCTCATTGCTAAATTATGGCAGTATAAGATGTATATATATACATGAATTGTAATCTATGCTAGCTTATTGTAAGTCACCTACATTGGATTGCTAACACATAACAAACTCTAGCTAACTAACACAACTGACAAGTAGTTACTTGATACGCAAGTAATCTATTGTGTTGGTGATCCCTTGTGATGCCTATAGTTGTAATATGTGTTGGTGATCCCTTGTGACTATTGCAAAGTATATGAATCTCATGTCACTTTTGTTAAATAGTGTAATGAGTATTCAATATTTAGTTTGTAAGTTGCATATCACTCCGTCCCAAATTATAAGTCGTTTTGGATTTTTTTTTTCTTCTTAAATTATAAATCGCTTTACAATAGCAATGAAAGATTAATGTTACTTTTACTATTATACCCTTAACTATTTATACTCTCTCCTCTTTCAATTCTCTAATTTACTTTTCCCATACCATTTATTAAGAATAATTTTGTAAAACAACTCATAATATCTTCATCCCATACAAAATTAAATATATTTTTTAATACGTGTGAAATGTCCGAAAACGTCATATATTTTAGGACGGAAAGAGAATTGTATTAAGATGCTTTGTGAAACATTTCTATTTATATGCAAAAAGTATACTACCAAACTCATGGGGTTCCTAAAAAGAGTGTAACAAGAGTCCTATTCTTTATGTATATCTATCCTATATATAAAGAAAACACCCCCTTTCAACTCTTTTTGACTGACTTTTTCTTTTCAAAAATACCGTTAATTTTCAATACAAATAACACATGTAACAAATAGATAAGAATAAATTTAAATTTTAAAAAATGTAACAAACACGATAAGAATATATATGTATGTCTAATTTTTTTTCCGTTATCATTCAAAAAGTGTAAAAAAATAGATGAGTATATTTATACTTACTTTTCATTATCCCAACTAGCGAAAAGATGGGCACGTATTATTGCGCTAACGTTTGAAAAATATGAACGATGTTTTGTTTTATAAAATTTTTATTTTTATTAAAAGTAAAAATATAAATGTGTTTTGCTTTCAAATTATAACAAATCAAACTAACCATGATTATCTATTTCAATAAAACTAACAATATAACAAAAAAATATAATCTAAATTCTTATTTTTTTAATGACACCAACAACAATCTTTATTATAATATTTTTTTGTTTAAAGGTATAATTGAGATAATGAAAATGTAAGTATAAGTATACATATAGTTTGTTACAGTTTTTAAATGATAAAGGAAAAAATTGGACTTTTATGTTTGGTACAATTTTATTTAATATTTAAATTTAAATTTATTCTTATCTATTTCTTACAATGGTATTTGTATTGAAAATTAAGGGCATTTTTGGAAAGAAAAATCCAGCCCAAAAGAGCTGAAAGAGGTTGTTTTCTTTATATATAGTATTGATTATACTCTTAAAAACTTTTCTATGATAAAGATTGTTGTTGGTGTCATTAGAAAAAAAATTTAGATTATATTTTTTTGTTATATTGTTAGAGTCATTGAAATAGATAATCATGGTTAGTTTGGTTTGTTATAATTTGAAAACAACAAACATTTATATTTATATTTTTAATCAAAATCAAAATTTCATATAAAAACGCCGTTCATAATTTTCAAACGTTAGCGCAATAAAAAGAGCGAAAAGACGCACACGTGAGTTCTCGTCTTTTCACTAGTTTTAATAAAATAAGCCATGTTCAATTAAGGCCAGTTCTTTTATTTTATTTTTTATTTTATTTTATTTCAAAAATTGCAATTAGTTGACTTAAGTTGTTAACCGCAAATCAGGGTAATAGTTATTTTGGTTCCTAATTGCATAAGAAATAGTTATAATAGTCTTTTAATATGTCAAAGTTACAAAATATTCTTTAATTGTGACTTTATTAGTCAAAATAGTCTCTGACATTAAAATAACATTTCAATGCTGACATTAACTCTTTTCATATAAATACTGATGTGACAGTAAGTAAATACTTATAAGGATTGATATTGTAATCAGTAAGTATATCGAATGAATAATACGACAGTATTAACGATGTATTTTAATATAACATACTATTTTGACTAACATAATGCACAAGACTATTTTAAAATACGGTCAAACTACAACTTGGGAAAGCAAGTATCCGAATACATTTTCATTTCTCAAAAACAAATATTCAATTAACTGAATAAGCAAGCGGGTGCAAGTTGATTGAGAAATCAAAAGCAAAAACAAGTACACATCAATATCCAGTTCTTGCATTAACATATTATTACTTCATTCATACATTTTAAATACTCTATCCGAGAGGTAGCTGTATTTATTCTAATTTTGGGTCGTTTTCGGAGGGAGTGTGTGGAAAGTGGTAGGGAATGAGTTGTCAACTTCCTTCTAGATCGATATCTATTGTTGTGATAGTGTTGGAAAATGCCTGCATAAATTTCCTACAAATTTAAAATAGACACTTAACGGAAACATAAAACGACAAAACAAAATTGTAACGTGGAAAACCTTCTCAATGTGAGTGAGGTAAAATTGCGGGACTCGTAAGCCTCTTAACTCCCCAATATAATAATAACGGGAATACAAATCTACATCTTTAGATGGACCTAACTATATATCTCAATTTGTAGATACAGCTATCACAAATTGACTCACTGTATTTTTCTCTTTGAACACTGAGATTCTCTATATTTTTCTCTTTACTCTCTGAATGAGGATTGTTGTTTTGTTGTCGTACATCGTTTCTGAAGTTCCTCCCCTATCTACAGAGGGATATGAACCGGAAACATTAAATACATGGCTCTTAATTTCCAATTGTTGTTGCACCGTCTTTGACAAATATTTCTACCAATTCCCAATTTTTTTTCAAATTGACAAAGAGATCAAAGAATAACAAATCAAAAGTTGAAAAGGAAAGATTGCTTGAAAGAGATCAGACTTATCTTCAATCTTGAGATTCATTCTGAAACATTAGATAGAAATCACAAATACATTCAAGCCTCCACCGTATCTTTGACACATGTTTAAGTGTATTTAAAAAGTTCATGTTCACCTTAACGTGATCAATATGATATTAGAGAGAAAGAGTAATAAGTGCTCAAAAGTAAAACCCTTCTTGTGTTAAAATAGGCATTTTAGTGATTTGTCTTGTAAATTATCTAAGGAAAAGCAATCATTTGTTGTAATTTCATCATTTATGCTTTCCATGCCTTACTCTACTCAACTTGTGCAGGAAACGACATGGAAATTTAAGGACCAAGGAACCACTTTCTAAGCCAAGCAAATCTCGCTTAAGCGAGATCAATTCGCTTAAGCGAGAATGTTCCAGGGAACAACTCTTCACCTCGCAGCCAACTCGCTTTCAGCTCGCTCGTGATAAAAAGGCATCTCGCTTACGCGAGACGAACTCGCGCACGCGAGATTTGTGTCGAGAGCAATTCCCATTTCGCTTTTCAACTCGCTTCCCAATTCGCCCAAACAAGATTTGAAGAATGAAGCTAACTCGCTTAAGCGAGATCAATTCGCTTAAGCGAGATTTGTGTTGAGAGCAATTTCCAATTCGCTTTCCAGTTTGCTTCTAGCTCGCTTAAGCGAGATTCAGCAACTTCAGGGGATAAGTTCCACGTGGCATGGCTTCATTGGACAGAATGGGATTTTAGGCAGTTCGCTTAAGTGAGATACATCTCGCTTAAGCGAGATTTCACGGATTTGGCCCATATAAATAATTTTCTCTTCTCTTTCCATATTTCACTACTGTTTTATTCATTTTTTCTGCACTTTAGAGAGAGAAATAGGGCATTTCCAGAGAGAGAAACACAAGGCAAGGTAGTTAAGAGTAGATTCAACCCAAGATTTGTTGAGACATCATGAGTCTGTGCATGGAATCTTCATCTTTTCTTCATCCTTTGCCAAGCTATCATAGACATATGTAGCTACATCTAACCTTGTGAGTTTTCAAGTATTCAAGCAAGCTATTATGTAAACTCTTGATTATTTAATATATGGTTCTAGCTTATTTATTCAATATTGTTGTTATTCTTGCATTTAAAGCTTTATTTAAGATTTGAAATATTATTGACAAATACTTTTGGGTCTAGGGTTAGAATAATAATCTATCTAAGTTTTCACTCTAGACATAGATGTTAATCTTTGATAATCACTTTGTAATCAAGAACTTAATGCTTTTGGGTCATTTAATAGATTGGGGAATCGTCGATTAAACGATCCAATCGACTTTGTGATTGTTTAATAGTTTGAGAAATCAACTTTTAAATAATTTGTTAGACATCACGACATCACTTGGACACGAATGATGTTGTTGAGTGATTGTGATAATATCGTTTAAAAAGCTAGAATCCATTATTTGTTCGAGAGATTGCAATTATTACGCTTGGTTGATTGTCTTTGACCCCAAGCGAAATAGCCCTATCTCGTCTCGATTTACTTATATGTCGAATAGTTAAAATAGTTTTTCACAAACAAACATTTATACCCAAACACTTAATATGATAAATGACGTTAAAATGCTTAAGATATACGCAACTCCCTGCGGAAAAGATCCTATATTATACTCACGTGTAAATAATTTTATGACATGTAAAAATCTTACATCAAAAAGCGAAAGGATCACTACAAGAATTTTGGTTTTTATTGGGGGAAATAAACCCTCAATAATGTAAAATATCCCTCACTAACGCACATTAGTGGCAGATTTGTATCCCTCAGTAATACTGGCGTCAGTAATGTTACTGACGGAATTTTTCCTCAGTAATGATGAAGCTATTGTGACAAAGCATTACTGAGGGATTATTCCCTCAGTAATTACTGGCAGAAAAGTCCGTCAGTAATTACTGACGGAATAATCCCTCAATAATGTTCTTATCAAATTCGTCACATTATTACTGACGGAATATTTCCTCAGTAATGTTTAGACAGCTCTGCATTACTGACAAACAATTCCGCCAGTAATGTAATATACCTTTTTTTTTGTGTTGATCCCTTCCTACTTTTTAATTCTAATTAAAGAAATAAAATTAATTCAACACAAATAAATAAAAGTTTAATTTAATAAGACACAACTTAATTAATCAATATATCATAATATTTGTACAATCCATAAATAGTTTTCGTAAAAAATCATAAATATTTAAATAATATTCATACAATCTAGAAAACCAACATAATAAGCTAATGATCATAATATTCAAACAAATTTGATCCTGGTCTCCCTCCTAGTAATTTGTTGCTCGTATTTCCTCCGGTGGCATCGGAACAAAGGATGAATGATGGATTGTGAGTTCAGTTCCTCTTCTATATGGCTTTGGTGGCGGAGATGGCTCTTCTTTGTCCATCTATAGATAGCAAAACACAAAATCAACCTGATGACAATTTTGTTGACATAAACAATTGTACACAAACACACTCTCCATTAGCATTTATCAAAACCATTAGCATCAAAACAGAGCCAAACCATATTTATTCACAAGCATTTATCATGTTTATCCAAACTATAATTGAGATTGTGTAATTGAAATCTCTCTGTTTTTTTAAAGGTAAGGCAATTGCTTTAAGACAAAGAAAGATGATTACTTGATAGTCTTGGACATGCCCCATCCATGTTCTTGATCCTACTAATTTTGCTATACCCACTAGCTTATGGGCATCACCATTGTTTTCTCTACTAATATAACAAACAGAAGCTGAAACAAAAGTGTTTTAACAACTCAACACAATCAACAATAATAGGATCTAAATTAGAATTTGAACTTTTGCCTGAGATACAATCTGCTACCACCAGAGCATCAATTTGGATTTCCAATTTTTGAAGACCTTGATCACGTGCCAATTGAAGACACCACCCAGCACCAAGCGCTTCTGCAATACAAGGATCAGTCGCAATACTTTCTTTCTTGCACACAACCATTGAAATGTCACCAGAATTGTTTTTAACCACACAACCCCCAAGTAGTGTAGCCATCCGAAAAACATCCAGCATCCACTTGAGCAATACACACATCAGTATCAGCTATGCTTCTGTCCTGGTTTTGCTGCAATCTTCTTGTACTTTGTCTCTTTGGATTGGCCTAGTTGAATTCAAAAAGGAGAAAATACAAATCTCTTTGTTAATTATATCTAAAAGGGGAAAATCAAAACCATAAGCATTTATATATTAGCATCAACTATATTTATACATAAGCATTTATCATGTTTATCCAACAACTCACTTTATATCACAGTACCATTAATCTCACATAGAAATTTCAATTAGGGTTTCAATTTGGGAAAATACAAACTGCTAACAACACAAAAACAAAAAGGGAAAATCAAGTAGGGTTTCAATTCTCATTCTATTGCATGTCAATTTTCTTAATTATACTTGCTGATTCCAATTCCCTTTTGCTTAAATTACAACCTAATTTAAGAAACTCACCTCAATAGATCCCTCAAGAATGAACACGAGCCCTTTACTCCTTCACCAAGCTCCAAACATTCATTCTTCTGCCATTTACTCCTTCTTTAACACGAGCTCAAGCCGTCTTCTTTGTCATGTAAACTATTGAGAAAACGATTGAAATGAAGCATGATTTAACAGAAAACAAGAGAGGATCAACTGAGATGCTTCAGCGATTTAACAAAAAACGAGATGAAGGGAAAACGATTGAGAAGGAAGGACGATCTCAGATAAAAAGGGAAAACGAGATGAAGAACAACAGAGATGCTTCTACACAATCCCTTTACCCAGATTTGTGTTTTGTTTATTATTGTTTTTTTTTTTTTACGTTAGATGTGTGTTTCTGGATAGCTCCTTATTTTGTTTTTTTAATTATAAATTATAACTTGAACTAATAATTGGGTACTGGCGGAATTAGAGAATCAGTGGCGGATGTATTTTTTCAAATACTGTCAGAATTAGTGAATTACTAGCGGATTCTAAATTCATAGGATTTCTGGCGGATTTTAATGGATACTGGTGGATTCTTTGTTATTACTGACAGATTTTATCCGCCAGTAAATATGATGTCATGTGCAGCTGTCCTGCACAATCATTATTGACGGAAATGATCTGTCAGTAATGCAAGGGACATCTGTCAATGACTTTACTGAAGGATTTATCCGTCAGTAATATAATTGTCCGTATTATTGAGGAGTTATTCCGTCAGTAATGTTATTGAGGGCTTTTTCTTAGTTACTGAAGGCTTTTTCCGCCACTAATTACTAAGGGGCTAAATCCCTCAGTAATGCAATTTTGAATTGGTTAGTAATTTGGGGAATTCTTGTAGTGGATATTGTGAGATTAAATTGATCATTGTTAGATCAAGATCATAAACAATTAGGTAATCAGTTGTAACAACATCACTAATCCTCTCCAAGGATTTACCGAAGCCAAGTCATAACCTATATATTCACCTTGGCATGTGCACGTCAATTAAGTGATCACACTATTTCCATTATTAATTAGAGTAATTAGGTTGAAAAAGGTTATATTCTAGCTAGCATCTTTGTGCTATACTTTATGTATTTTTATCATTCATGGTGAATTGTTATTTTACAGTCAAAATTTATTTCACAATTGTATTGTTTGAAGATCACATGCCAAAATTCAAGTGTGAGAATATAATGATAATTAGTATATAGTCCTTTTAGCATCATTTAAAACTTATTTTAATTTCTAGTCCTTTTTTGCGAAGTATAACTTATTTTAGTCGAGTTTACTTAAATAATTCAATAGATGCATATGGAAAAGTAATTTAAAGCACAAGACCTTGAACCACACCTCGAATCGTCTAAACCAAACAATTTTGTGATTATGCTAATAATTTGTTTCTCTTATTTTCTTCCCGCAACTACTAATCACAGGGGCTTAATTAAACTAAGAAAACAAATGCAAGTTGCAGAAACTAAACTTTAACAGCGAGCTATGGTTGACCGCTTGTTATCATTTTCAGTTAAGGTGTGGATTCCAATCTCCAATTTTATAAGTTCAACTAGACACACATCACAATTTCTAATCAAGCTTTATTAATTACACGGATTCTTACACTAGTTTATATATAAATATATATAGACACACTAGTGTTAACCATTTTGAAATTAAAAAAAAAAAAAATCATATGACAACTAATATCACTAGTAGAAAATATATATTTAACAACATGTGGTTTTTGGTTTTCACATCAGTAGAGAAAATACCCGAGGGGAAAAATACAGACAGACCAAAGCTTAATAAATTTGCAAAATTGTTAGCTTATAATATTTGGTCTGTCTTTCACATTAGTGGACATAAGGACCTGGGGGGAAAATTCATTAGCCTATAATATTTGACATTAGTGTATAATTGGAATGTGGGGAAAAAAACACGGTGCCATTTTCACAATTTTAGTAAACTTTGTATTTTTACTTTGGCTAAATGTTTTCACATCAGAGGAGAGAAACACATGAGGGGAAAAATAATTTTGCATTCTTATCCTTTGGCCTATCTTGTAAGACACGTATTCTCATAACTCTTTTTCCTCTCACCTCACGCTCGCCGTCGAACACTAACTGTGCGTTTCACCATCCTAAAACAAATATTCTCATATCTTGATTTCCTTATCACCTCTCTCACTCACCGTCGTTTCGCCACTCATTGTTTTCACAGCATCACCGTTTTCCTTCTTTCATGAATAAACCGTAGTCGTTTTCTTTCCTTTTTTCCCTCAATTCTCACAATAGTTGGTTTTCTACTCCCTTATTTCGTAATTTCTTTTTAGTTTTCTTCTTCTGTTGTTCTATATGTTTCTTATTTTTGTTTTTTTAGACATGTCATGTTTCAGATCATGATACAAACAATGAGTAGGCAAAATGATGGATAGTTGCAGCTACAAGGCGCAACGACAAGGGAGTGGAAAATTGTCGTGTTGAGGTGCACTATGTTCTAACCAATACTTTCATGTCTTATACCTTATAATCACCAATTATGAAGTAAAGCCAATCTGTAAATTTGACATTTGCCGACAGATTGTCAGTGCTTGTTCGATTTAGTTTCTAAACCAAATTTTGCGGTTGAGGTAACTTTTTCAATTGAATTTTATTCTTTCTCTTTTTTTTTTTGCAGATGAAAAATTGTAGTGAAAATATTTATGGTTAAGATGATGTTGTTGTGGCTATGCTTTATAGGGGTATATAGTATGATGAATATTATGACCAGAAGATGTTTTTTTAAGGATTCTGCCCAAAGATTTTATATGGCTATATGTTGATATTGCTCTAATATAACTTTCTAGCTGGATTGTATTTATATATGAAATTAAGTAATATATAAAATTAAGTAAAGTCCATGTGTCTTTTTTAATGGCTAATAAAATTTATTTTAAGAACAGCTATAGACACTCCAGTAAAATACATTCCGTATTCGAAGGCCAAATAACACATTAAAACGACTACATATGGGACAAAATACAGCCACGTACAAAAGGGAAATAGCTAACCATGTACAAAATAAAAAGAAACAACAAAACTAAACACAAGAAGAGAAAAAGAAAAAAAATCAAGAGGCCATGGGCGACAAAATACAACCAAGTACAAAAGGGAAATAGCTACTATAGCTATTTGAGAAATGCTAACAAAATAATCTCGGACACACTTTTATTTCAAAAATGTTCTTCTATTGGTTGAAATGGAAAAAGATCTTCTACGACTCCTACACGATTTAACAGCTGTGACAATTCTTAAATTTATAGTGAAATTTCTTCACAATAAATTTATGGATCTTCACAATTGTTCTACCATGCATCTGTGGTAGAAGATATATGTCCGATTGAAATTCATTTAAACTGATCTCACTAAGTTTATGTGAAATTCAGTTAACATAATTAGATTCATCTTCATATCAACCAATAGAAAAAAGTTTGTTAAAATAGAAGCATATCAAAAACTATGTTGCTAGCTAATCACTCAGAAAATAATGAAGTGATGCCTTCCACAATGGTAGTGATAGAATTAGTAGGATCCATTAAAACTATGTCGATCAGTACGCCCACCACTAACTTGCCGGTAAATTTCAAGAAAGCACGCTTTCTCCCTCTTGAGCTATTTTTATTATTCAAATTCTCAAGAATCATATCCTTGAAACACGACACATGAACACAAGACTTTTCATCAGAACAAACATACGACCAGCCTTCAAATTGGTTCCTTACAACATTTCTTTGTTTACAATGAACACAGTCTGATGGAACTTCATGACACAATGTCATGATCACATTTCCATGACCATCCGAGATGTTATCTTGCAGGTTCAAACAACAAGGATGTAGAGAGTATCTTGTCCCAAACAATTGGTTAAAAAAACCTTTCTTTTTTGAATGGTAGAAAAAACCTAACAGATCTTTTCCACAAGCATCACAGAATCTACCTTCTTCTGCTTTCTCACAGAACTCAAAATCGCATTTGCTGAAAAATGGATGAACGGCATGTTTAACAGGTTCTGCACATTCTTCATGGACGATGTAATTGCAATTTCTGATTTCACAGTTGTAACTAGATCCAAAACCTATTTCTTTACAACCACTGCACATAAATGAAGGTGCTCCTGAATCATTCAGTTTTAATGTATGTTGATGATCCATCTATATGTGTGTATAACTTGTGATTTTTTTTTTATAAATATTGTAATGAGTGTTCGAGATTTAGCTAGTATGTTGTATACTTGTGTTAAGATGCTTTCTGAAAGATTTCTATTTATATGAAAAAAGTGAGTCAATATTACAAGTCACAAGACTTGATGGGTTTCCTAGAAAAGAGTATAGCATAGTGTTCATATTTTAACAGATATGACATATTCAACTAAGACTGGTTCTTTTTGTTTTGGTTAATGTCTATCAGTTTGTAGATGCATGTGGGGTAATAGAGTAATGGTTGCATCCATACCAATATCCCGAGTTTTTCCTTACTGTTATTTTTTGGTACTCGATGTAAATTATGGATAAAGGTTCTTTTTTATTCAAAAACGATATTTTTGCTGAAAAAAAGAAAAAAATAGTTATATATCCTTTATTTTTAAAGGTCTTGTCAACTTGTGCCCTAAAGACACAAAATAAGAAACTAAATGTAAAAATGTAATATTTAGTTTTTAATTATATTTTAAGATCTTTATCTTGTGCCCTTGCCCTAAAGGCACAAGTTAACATTTTCCTATTTTTAAACACACACTCAACACCCCATTTTTTTTTTAAGGAGAACCTCATATTTTCTATATCACTCACTTTCTTTTTTCTCTCTCTCAAACTATATACACTTCTATAAGTGTTAACTAACTTTATTTATTTTTCTATTATCCTAAACATTATTAGTCGTTGATTGAATATTAAACGATAGTAAAACTTGGTCAAAGTCAAACTACAATTTGGGAATTCAACTGGGCGCATTTGTTAATTTTTGCAAAAACAAATAGAGATATTGAATTAACTAAATAGGCACAATCAAGTGGTCACATGTTGGTTCAGGAATCAATAGGAATACAAACACAATATCCAATGCAGTTTAACTATGACAACTTCATTCATAGTACATTTTATTTAGATTTAAGCAACCAACTTTGACGATAAATGGTAATTTTTAATCCGTGCTTGTGTTTTTAGAGTCCATCGGCTGGGCGGATCGAGACATTTGATATTAGCTAGTGTGACTAAAATTTTAAAGTATTTATAATACAAATTATATTAAAAAAAAAAAAAACATTGTTTGATACAATATAATTACTATGAAAATCATTTATTATTTATTTGTTGAAAATGAGTTAAAATAACATCATTGTTAATTTTAAAAAGAACATATCTTTTTATATCAGCTACAAGAAGGTCATTTAGCTATTGATCATAAATATTGTTATATAATTGACTCTTCATAACCTCCATATCTTACGGGAAAAAAAAAAGTTCAAGACTTGCAGTTGTTACCGGCGAAAGCAAAACCAACTTCAAAAGCATATAAACAATAGCAAATGTGCTCCACTTTTTTGTTTCCCCAAGTTTTGCACAAAGATCTGAAAGCCCTTTCTAGTTTGCAAATTTTGGTTTCAGATTTAACATTTATGACACAATTCCGAAGTTGATGGTGCAACGCCACTTCTGACACATCTAAAAAATCATTTGGATGAAACTCGGCTCTTCTCAATAATTTATTCACATCAAAAGTTGCAAATAACTTTGTGGGACTCAAACAAAAAACACATTATAAAAGTTCAATATTCTCTTCGTCAAACTTAACATTGAGCTTGCTGTGAAAGTGACTCAAAATTGGAGTTTTGAATCTGTCAAAATCGGGGACCAAATGGTGCTGTCCGGGGCCCGAATTTGGCTGTGGTTTTTCAGCCTGTTGGTACGACAAAATTCGGTGGCCGAATGGAGCAATTTGGGGCCCGAATTGGCCAGCAAAAAATATAACATAAACGTATTTTTGGGCCCAGATTTATTCTAGTTTTTTTAGGATACTTTTACTATAATTGTAGACCTTGTATCAGAGTAAACCTTGAGATAGAGGGGTCTGAAACAAGGGTTTATAAGTCAACAAGAAAACTAGGGTTTGTGTAGAGTTAACTCTTGGCAACAAACACTAGGGTTGGGGTTGATTCACCTTGGGAAACACTATTAGGATTGAGTCTCTTGGTCACGGAAAGAGATTGGGACTTTGGGTAGAATTACGCGGGAGACTTATTCTTGAAACCCATTGAAATCTCTTTTGTAAAGTTACTCATCATTATAGTGGAACGGAGGGTTGCTCTCTCCTCCAGACTATGTCAGTATTGGACGGAACTTGGCAAACAAATTTCGTGTGTTCTCTCTTTCTTTCTCTCGTTGTTTTCTACTTTTGCTTGTGTTTATAATTGTTCCCACATTGATATTGGTTGCTTGATTATTTTGCTCCACACTTCAATTATTTTATTGGTGTGATTTTAATCGAATTCACAACAGAGCTCATGCAACTGCAAATCTAAAACATTAAACAAACAATCATTCTTATAATTATGCAAATTAGAAACACTGGAAGCTAAAATGCGCCGCCTTGGTTTCATACCTTACACATACGGTGCATCCACATCAAGAACATAAATATCATGATTACTGCGAATTTTCAATAACCTTATACATAAGTTCTTCCCACCCTCGTTCATTATTTCTTGTAATTGTCTTTTGGTATCATTAACATGTGACAAAGCATTCAAAACATCTTGATCAAGTCTTTTTAGCGCTACACTAAAATTATCTGTAATTCCTAAAATCTCAACCATCATATATAATATGAAGAAAAAAATCAAATGATTGAAGCACATCTAGCAAAAATACAATTTAACCTAATCATTCAAATGAGGGATCATCCCCCACTTCTTTAACTACCCCAAAAATGGCATCATACAAAGTCATCAAACTAGTGAGAGTTTTAAATTGGGAACCCCAACGAGTGTCACCCGCTCGAGCAACATATGAATCTTGATAAATTCCACGACCAGACTATATCTCGCCATCTTCAATCAGTTTAGAAAACTAAGTTAGTTGTTTGTCCCGAAGCATTTCTTGTCTTTGGTTAGAAGATCATATCAAATTAACAAGCATATATTGATTGACCTTATCGAAAAAACCACTAATAGGTTTGTAAGTCTTAGCTCAAGCAACAAGTGTCAATCAATTAATGTGCAAAATAATGCACATAATAGCAGATGGATTCTCATTTTGGATTAAGGTTATCAAATGACCAAACCTACCTTGCCTATTGCTAGCTCCGTCATACCCTTGCCCCCTAAGTTAAGACTAAAGGTGAGAAACGCCCAAGAAGGATAATTGAATTGTGTTGGCTTTTTCAAAAAAAATTTAAATGTTTAGCCTGATCAGAGTCTAAGTGAATCAGAATCTGATTGCAACGGATAAATCACACCACACACATACATACACGTGCACACACACACACACACAAAGAGAGAGAGAGAGAGAGAGAGAGAGAGAGAGCGCCACTATATTGATTCCTCCTACAATCGAATAGTAGTTCAGTACCCTTGCACTTCAAAGGAATTTTCACTATAATCACAATTAATTACAAATACTCAAGCACACAAGCAAAAGACTTCTAAATTCATAAGCACACAAGCAAGATACTTCTAATGCTCAATCACAACAAATATAGACTTCTACAATCTAACTTAATCAAATAAAAGATTGTTTCATTTTTACACTTGATATACAATCAGAGGTGTAAACAAATGCTAAACAGAGTAAGACTCTTAAGACTTAGAATTTCTAAGATATGAACTTAGTAAGAAATTCTTAAGTGTTTATGTGCTATAAAATGTGACAGAGTAATGGCACTTGTTAGAAGAGTCTTATTGAGTTCATCAAGTCTTTATATCCTTATATAGGCAAGGATTTGAGAGACATTAGGGAAGTGCCAACACATTAAGTGTCTTTAAGAAGCTATCAAATCAAGACCGTTGAAATGTTGTCTGATATGGTTAATGTCGTTTGATATGAAGAAGACAAATTATGACGTGTTCTTCAGAGTCTTATAACCTTCAGAGTCAGGTGACCTTCAAATGCTAATGCTACAGAGTCTGATCTTCAATAGTCTTTGAGTGCATCTCTTCTTTTGATCCAAAAGTTGAATTCTAGTTGACCTTTTATGAGATCTTCTACCAAGTCTTTTAGCTTCTCTTGTGCATATGATGCTCTTTATATATGTTTAGACCTTGATAAATTTTAATCTATGGTTCTGCACACTTAAACATATATTAGCCTATCCACGTGTTCTTTATTACTTTGTTATCATAAAGACTTGTGGGGCTGCGTCTAGAATTTCGTATTATGACATAGTTGGTTAGGTTGGGAGTGAGTTTTACCGGGTAATCTAGTGGGGTTGTTCTAGGTGTTGGTTTCTTTAGGGACTAGGATTAAGGAACGACTAGGTTTCACTTTAGTTTGGCATACAACTATATGGTCAATCTGGAAAGTCCAGAATGACCTTTTTTCTTCTTCAGGTAAGGCTATGCACTACGTTTCAATTGCAGTCTTTAGGTAAGGTTGAGCATTTGGTTTAAAAGGTCCAATTATAGTCTTGGAAGTGGTTCATGGTAAACACCCTATGCGCTACTGTTCTTTTTAAGAGTGGAACGTGCAACCAATTCTCTGTTGTTGTTGTTTGTAACTAAATATTTTGTTTGGAGTTATGCGAAAATCGGGCCACGATTTGGAGAAATCGGACCATGATTTAGGGACCATTTTTGAGACATTTTTTCTCGTGAAAAAATGGACCATGATTTTGCGCTGAAGGAGAAAAATAAAAACATATTTTCAGCATGAGATTTGTTCCTAATTTTAAGGGTTTTAGTTCTCTATAAATTCAAATCATGTATCAGATTAAAAAAGTGTAGAGAGTAGAAACACAAGGATTAGAAGCCAACAACAAAACTAGGGTTTGTAGAGATCTCTCTTGGCAACAAACACTATGGTTGGAATTGAATCACCATTGATTCACCTTGACCAAACCCTATTAGGATTGTGTCTCTTGGTCACAGAAAGAGATTCAGGATTTTGTATAGAATTAGGTTTGAAGACTGATTCTTGTAACCCTTTGGAATCCTTTGTAAAGTTACTTATCATTATTCTTGAACAAAGAATTGCTCTTTCCCCCATAGTAGGTCGGTATTAGACCAAATTGGGTAAACAAATTCTCTTGTGTTCTTTTATCTTGTTTTATTTTTGCTTGTAGTCATTATCGTCATCCACCTTAATATTGGTTGTTTAATTAATTTGCTCCACACATCAAGTATTTTATTGGTGTGATTTTAAACGAATTCCAAACAATTTGCTCCCACCATGGGGAAAATGATCAGTTCAATAATCAGATACCATGGGTTCAAAGTGGGTTATTGAGAAGTTCACCCGAGATAATGATTTTGGGTTATGGAAGGTAAAGATGGAAGCGGTGTTAATACAACAAAAGTGTGAGAAAGCATTGAAGGGTGAATGTACATTACCGATTACCATGTCACAAGCGGAGAAGATCGCGATGGTGGACAAGGATTAGAGTGTGATTGTCTTGTGCCTCAGGATAAAGTTTCAAGGGATATCGCAAAGGAGCCAACCACGGCATCAATATGGTCAAAGTTGGAGTCGTTGTAAATGACCAAATCTTTGGCTCATAGGCAATTCCTAAATCAACAACTATATTGATTCAAGATGGTGTAATCAAAGGCCATTGTTGTAGCAACAAAAGTAAGTATTTATGTTATCGTCTCCACAGGGACTGGTGCGATATTCTAAGCCGTTCAACAATCAATATCGTTCTGAGCTAGGGTAATCGGGTATTTTGTTGTTTCATACACTATCAAACTAAGAATTTATAAATGAGGTGAGGGTTAACAGGGAAATAAGTATGTTGGGATTAAACTTCATCAACCTACTCGTACGTATTCTCGGATTTGGGTTGCGGATTCTAACTATCAATTGATATTATCACATATTGCACAACAACATCATTCGTGTCCAAATGATATCGTGATTTCTATTGGATCGTTTAATTGTCGATGTCTCGCACGATTAAACGGTCCAATAATCGAT
>Ga0228711_1005739_pt1 | contig 18818 bp, 8 predicted proteins | sample MedpolnodulmetaG_2_FD_177996 | JGI IMG/M metagenome (GOLD analysis project Ga0228711, IMG submission 177996) | Root nodule microbial communities from Medicago polymorpha collected in Santa Monica, California, United States - brown nodules | ecosystem: Host-associated > Plants > Roots > Nodule...
TTATTAATTCTAATTTAATCCCCAAACTCCAAAATAATAATAATCCTCACGTTATTCTAATAAATATCACAATAAATCATATAATAAAATATAACACACCACATACTCAACAATAATTATTTAAAATTATATGAAAGACTCTAAACAAATCAGAAATAAATAATTAACAACTAGGGCGTTACATGATACGGTCCATTGTTCCGACAACTTCAAAAGGAGAAATGCATTTTGTGACGAAATTAAAATTCAAGATAGGTGTGATATTTATTTTGACAATATATATATATATATATATAACCACTACCTCCTTTATTTCACCAAATATAGAGCTTTCACTCATTCACCATTAAATACGTTGGTTTTCATAAGTTTTCCCGATGTATTAAATAGCAACGATGTGTTAAAAAGAATATGACAACAGTGTTATCTATTTTTATATGTGAATATGTGATATATTATTTTAAAAGATTTTGGCCGTGATATATATACATTTTATTTAAGTTCTCAATGAATGTGGAGTGTTTTCAATCATGAATGAAAAAGGTTTAATTAGTAGTAGTATGTAAATGGATTATCATGACTAATTGTGTTGCGTTATTAGGTTTTTTTTTTTCATTTTCATATATGGATTATCAAGAATAATTGTGTTGTTTGGGGGGTTGTGTAACTGGGTGGGGGATTCTTGGATTTAGGATATCAGATGGTGGAGGGTCATGTTCGCTTACAAGTAGGATCTATTTGCGAGGCTTCCAACGTCATGAACGCCATAACTTTGATTGTTATAGTGGAATTTTGGATCTCTAAGCACGACTTTTCCGAGAGCTATACAGTTAGGTCAACTTACCTGGTCTTCTTCAATGGGGCTTTGCTCGAAGGAGATCAACATCTTGGCTTAGGTGTAAAAATTGTGGGGCTCTCCTAAGGTTGTCGTCTTCTCCTAACAATCCTCCATGGTATGGTCTATATGAATCAAAACCTCTTCAAGTGTGGGTTGATTATGGACCCTGATGGTGCCTCTTGTGTGTTTTGTGGTGCTACATTGGAGTCGTCTACTCAATTGTTCGTTACCTAAGGTTTAGCTTTCCAAGTGTTGTATAGTATAGTCAAGTGGTTAGGATGGGAGTTAGTGTTAGCTCCTAATCTTTTTAGAGTCTTTTTAATCCTTTTTCAGGTGTTTGGGGTTAGTCAGAAAGTAAGGTGGTGTTTGGATTTACTTTGGAATGTTGTTGTGTGGGCCATTTGGAAGTTATGCAATGATATAATCTTCTCTATGAGGGTTACCTCTGGCTCTGTTGTTAATAGCAGCCGCTCCAGGCGCGATCGCGGCCAAAAACAGCCTACCGCATCAAAGCGCTACCGATTCGCGCGTTAGGGAAAAGCGGGTCAATAACGGGTTTTGCAGCCGCCTTTACTTGGAGTGGGAGCGAGTCAAATCGCCCGCTTTTCTGGGCCGGAGCACAAAACGGCTGTGTTTTAGTTTTGGGTGGTTGTTTCCGGTTAGATCTGTAGGGGAGGAAGAGGAAAGAGAAAGAGAAAAGAGAAGGAAGAGGAAAGAGAAGGAAGATCTAACGGTAGATCTTGTTTTGGTTTTGTGGTGGAATACAATTGTATTTTCCTTCTAACAAAGTTTGAATTCAGTTTTACTAATATTTTAATTCAGTTTTACTAATGTTTACACAGTTGTGGTGGAATACGAGTTGTTTTTCATAATATTCTTCAATAAATATTAATAATTAATTGCTAATGTGATTTAAAAAAGTCACACACTCACACTCATATAATAATCATAATAATAATAATAATTTGTTTTACTAAATTAATAGTAATAGTATTTTTTTAAAGGAATAATAAATAATACATAGGATAATATATTGTTTTTAAATTATGGCACGATATATTATTTTTGTCTTTATCAAAAAAATATAGTATGACATATAGTTTTTAAATTAATAAGTATATACAATTATTTGTTTCTTAAGTACATTGTTTAAGGCATTTTAGTATTTTTTTTATAGCATTATGATATTTAAGGTATTTTAACATTAAAAGTATTTAAGTATAATAGTATTTAATACTAAAAACAATTAATAATCTTTAATTTTTCATTTATACTAATACTAAATATATATATTTTTTCCATATTTTATTAGTCCTTTATTAATAACATAATTTTTAGTTTGTGTCCGCGTCATGAAATATTGGCCGCGCCGCGTCAATTTTTGGGGTGGCCACGCCGCGCCGCTTTTCCGCTTTGACAACAGAGACCTCTGGGAGATTCTTAGGGATAAGGTTAAATTATCTTCTTAGAAGTGGTTCCTTGTTAAGTACTCCAGCCACCCATGTTCCTTCTAGGAATGGAATATGGAACATGTCCTTTGCTGGAACAAACATGGTCATGTGGAAACGTTGGCTTTGGCTATGGTCGGCTGGTTGTCAACTTGACAATATAATAACATGGTGATGCCATTTGACTGAGAGAGTGAGAGTGAAGAGGTCCCCAACCGGTAGGGTTGAGAGCGAGGTCGTGGGTGTGGGTTGATGGAAAAGACAAAGATGAGGGGCCAAAGAGAGAGAAAGTGTGAAAATATTTGTAATGGGGGTATTTTGGTAATATATCATGTAACTTTTTTAATGGGCGGTACTATGGCATACATGGGTCCCCAAAGATATCCACCAATGGTTGTAGTAACTTTTCTATCAAGGGTTGTTGTCAAGCATTCTTAAATATGCGGTTGCGTGAAAACTTCAATGATGATTTTGTCAAAGTGACACAAAGGTTGTGAAATACTTGGGTTCCATAAAAAATAAGTGTTTGGATGGAGATTACTTCAAGTTAGATTATCAATTCGGTTGGTTAGGAAGAGAGGTGTTATTTATGACGCTCATCAACAATGTTGTGTACTTTGTTTTAGACAAGCATAACTTGGGATCAAATTTTCAAATGGATGGAATAGAATGTTTTAGTGTGGGGACATGAAATGGTCTTTAGCTTTCTATCGATGAGAATAAACAAAAGTTTCTCTTTATAAAAGATGGTTTTTTTAAAAAAAAAAAAAAAAAGATTAAATAGGATAAAAGTTTGTCTGTTATCCTTTTTTTTGACACATTTATAATTTTGATCATACATATTCAAATTCATTCTTTTAAACTAAACTCCAAACAAGATATCAAGATAGGTCGTGTCTGATTTCTACATGTGATGTAGTCCTACTTATGTTTATTGAATTTTTTTTTTAAAAGAAGGAAGAAATTCAAAAGACTCATAGAATTTACCAACATCATTCATTCTCCTATTTTCTCATTTCCTTGTACTCTGGATTCTCACATTTGTTCCAACGGCGGTCTGCTTGCCCATGTAATTTTCTTTCGGTGTCTCAATGCCTTCTAGAGACTCTTCAACATTACAATATTTCCGATAGAATTCTCTCTCGTTGTCTAGAAGTTCTAACTCAACTGGCAAATGCCAAAATTATAAGGCTGGACGTTGTGACCCGGGTTCAAATCCGGGACCTCACAATTATGTGTGAGTTTAATTTCAGTGGATTACTACTTCATCTAAGACAAAAAAAAAAAAAGAATTCTCTCCCGTTAATATAAATTGTCATTCGGAGAAAAATAGATTTATTGAATATAATGATATTATTATATTCAATAAGTCTATTTCCCCTGAGGGTAGTTTCCATTAAATGGAGATGACTGCCACTCCAATATCTCTATGAAGTTCCTTAGTATTTTGCATCATTAAAGTGTAAAAAAGTCGAGTCAAAGAAAACACTTAAAGGTTGCACTTAATTTGTAAAGAAAAGTGATTTGAACTTCAATTATTTATTGTTCAAACTATCGAGAATGAAAAAAAAAATACTAATATAATAATTATTTGTTTAGTATTTAATAAATATTTTAATAGTCTATAATAATATCCAAATAATTTCTCCTCAGTCAATTTTTTGTAAGTCACTTGGTTGCATAATTCTCTCCTCAGTCAATTCTGTAAGTAACTTAGCGTCTTAAAAAAATTCCCCTAAAAAATAAGATACAAATAATTTTTAATTCTGTCCAAAAAAAACTAAATATATACTTAATGTGTCAACCTAACTGTACACTATATTTTAATAAATAATAAGATAAAAAAAAGCATAACTTTTTACAACAATAAAAAAGTAAAAATCAATTTTAACATAATAAAATAGGAAAAAAAGTTTAACATACTTTTATAATATAAATAATAAATGTTAATAAAATCTTCATACTGAATTATTGGTAGAATGTTATCTCCAAAATATTGTCTACTTTACTACCAGGATAACAATGTCTTGACCAAAAAATAAAATAAAAAAAATAATAGTGTTATAAGTATGTTCATAAGTTAGTCGTTAATTAACATCAAGCTTATATGGTGGCAATACCATTTTAAGACTTTATTTCCAAGTTAGGGAGTAGAGAAAGACATGCGAAATAAGTTGATCTTTTTCGTGAATATAGAAGCTAAAAATAAGTTGATTCTTGATCATATTGATCCAGTGGCAGAGCCAGGAATCATATCGACCCACTCTTTGTGTTGAAAGTCTTTCTTGCATTTGTGGATGGAATTTTTTCCATTTGAGGGTGTTTTCTTTGAATATGATTCATAAATTCAATGTCTTTAGGTTTTAGGTAAATATGTATACACTTATAAGTGAGAGAATTCGTAAACCAATATCCTAAGGTTTTGAATAAAGGTGTGTCCTTTATAAGTCAGATGACTCATAACCTTCCATTTGTCACCTTTCTTCTGAAACAATTATTTGTCATTTTTGTTGTGCATAAAACAAATTTCTATTGTAAATAAAATATTTCTATTCAAACTGATGTTTATAAAATCATTAAAACTTGTATTAAAACCATTTAAATGTTAGAACAAAAAACATTTTAATATTTCTCATTCTAATTAAATGTATTTAATAAAAAATGAGCTAATACAAGAAATAATTTTTTCAATAAAATATTGACTCTCTCTCTATATATATATATATTGTTTTGGAAAATGAAATATTTGTTAAATGAGCTTGAGTTTCATCCCAAAAGTTAATTCAAAGTGTGATGATGTTCAAAGATATTAATACACCCAACAATTCATAAATGGGAGCAATGTGAATCTTCAATAACACCCTCATTTTTAGTGGAGTCAAATTCTCACATTGTAATATTTAACGTGATACCATGTTAAATAGACTTGAATCTCAATCCTAAAAGTTAGTTAAAAAAGTGAGATCATGTCCAACCAAATTTATACACTCAACAATATGAGATTTTCAACAATGTAGAACTTCCAACAAACTACAAACAACTTTATACACACCCTCACGCCTAGCGTAGACTTAAATTCAATTTCCAACATTAGAATCTTTAATCCCACTTTGATACATGAGTTTGGATATCATTTCAAATTGATCTCAAAGGGAGAGGGTGCGTACGTAAACAAATTCATACACCAAACAATCCAAGAACTTAAGCAATTTGTAAAACAAACTTCAAATAACTTGAATAATGTTGATGTACGTTGTATTTATTACATGAGCAATGATTGTAACTTTTAGAGTGGAACTTCCAAAAGGCAATACGTTGCTACTAGCAAGAGAAAGATGAAGATTTTGAAGCAAGGCCATTACCTGACCACAATATTCTTTTGTTTCTCACAATGGATTCCAATGAGAATTTCCTTGTCTATGACTCTTGCTTCAACCCTAGGTAGTTCCCTCTTGGAATAATATCTATGGTCATCACTATCAAAATTCTCTTGACATGATGTACTTCTTTCCTCTACTGTGCAAGCTTGGAATTTCTTGATGAATATTACCGAGTCTCTTTTCTTTTTGTTATGATTCTCTAGCTCCTTTACCCTTTCTTGAAGTTATTTCACATGGTTTATAGCTTCTTGAAGTATGTAGACCTTATCAGTCTATATATGCAAAGAGAAAATATATATTTGAATTATAAATAAACAATAAATGGAAAAAGCTAAATATAATGGGTGAATGATAGAAAAGAAAACCAAAAGGAAAGATAAAGAGAACAAATACATTCAATATTAATATATACTATAAGCAAACTAAGCAACTTATTTTTTCACAAATTCTAAATTTTTTTTTTTAAGAAAATAAATATTAATCATTTGTCATTAAATTAGAGACAAAAACTGAAATACTTTTATAATTTCTTTGTCATTAAATTTGATGATGAAATTAGAGAGAAATTAAATATTTCTCTCTCTAAGTTTTAGTGTCTATTCAACCAAACCAAAAACACTAGCTATTCAGCAAAACCCTACAAACACATAATATAAATAAAGTACACTTAAGAACACTTGAGTTTTCTGGACTCAAAACAAGTAAAGTTAAGCACTTTTGAATCACTTCTTTCTCAATATTCGACTCAAAAAACCTAAAGAATCATTATCTTCAAAAGCTCTTGGACATCATTGCCAAAAACAAAACTATATAATTAAAACTTAACTATGCACATTATTTTTAATAACTTAAAACAAAAAGTGGTCATTGAAAGTAAAAAGTTAAATACAAAAGAACCAAAACAGCCAACACAAATATAAGAATGAAATCAAAATGTTGAGTTAAATTGAAAACCTGAGCCATCCATTAGAATAGAAATGGCTAAAGTTTGCCTATTGAAGTCTGAAACTACCCACAATCTAAGCACAAGCATATGATGATGAGATTTGTGAAATGGGATCAAAACTCAAAGCCATTAAGAAAGAAAGATAATGCAAATGAGTTTGCGGTGCAATTTTAGCAAGGCATAAGCTCCTCTTTATATAGACTTTTTTTTTTTTGGTCAGATAACCCAGTGGTTAGAATTCACCTTATAAAGTGAATAAGTGGGGTGTCCGGGGTTCGAACCCTGGTCCCTGCATATAATAATGCATTGTCCTACCAACTGAGCTATGCTCACCTGACTCCTCTTTATATAGACTTTAATTTGCATTATTTAATTACAGAAAATACATTTCAGATGAAAATTTGAATTTCACATTGACCAAAGTAGCCAAAATGTGTATGTTTGCAGGCAGGATTGGGTTTGGATTTGAATTTGTATGGAGAAAATGGAAAACTTTGGAGTGCAGTAGCCAAAATGGATCTTTATGGTCAATTGCATGAATTGGGGATGATTTAGGGGATTCAAGAATAAAGCAAAACTATTATCTGATGAATTAAACCATAAACTGTGCAGTGCAGACCCATTAATTAATGATGGAACAAGTTTTGTGGTCTCTTTTTTTGAAAATAATGACCTTAATATATTAATGTAGCTAAATGCATTAGTGCATCTAGTTCATTCAAAGGCATGATCCGATTAACCAGCTCTTTCATGAATGAGGCATGGATAGTTACATCCAAATGCTAGAACACTCAACTTCAATCATCTAAATATACATGACATGAATCATACACCCTAAATAATAGGGAGCGTCTAATTTCCACCGTTAGATGGAGAATATATACGCCAGACATTAGCATGGGGATTCAAACCCAAACAAAAAAAAAATTATGTCTTATCTTGTTTTAAAACATGTGGCTTAAGTAAGACACAAGACACTTAGTACAATCATCACCGTGATAAACAAAAATTCACATTTTAAATTTATTGAATAAATGATTTATCCGTACATTATTTATTTAATAAACCTAGAAAATAGATTTTTTTTTTATATTAGTGAGAGGATGATGTATTAATATATGATAACTCATGTGAAAGAATGCAGTCATATATGAAAGGATGCAAATGTTTATGTGAAAGAAATCAAATATTTATATGAAATGATGCACATATTCATGATTGGGTGCAAGTGAATTTCTATAAATATTGGTGACATGATGGAAATTATAACAAACTTAATGATTAATGGTTATGTCTCTTTGATAAAATTTTCTCCGACAATTAACCATTAAGAACAAATGGTGAGAACGGACATGAAAGAGATAGATTGAGTATCAAATGATTTAGATTTCTATTTTCTATCATCATGGAGAAGGTACGCCATTTAATGTTTTTATATGTGAGAATCATATGTTTCAAGATCCTTATAATTGATAGTTTTCTTGAATATAGACATGAATGTGAAAACTATAACTTATATGACAAACTCTACATAATACATATATGATTTTCATCCCATAGCTTCCACACCGAATCATTTTAGGGTTTTATTTCCTACGGGGGCAACATAAGACTTTTACAGACAAGAAGTTAATCTTCTTCGTGATCATATTGAACACGAATAAAGAAGCAAAAAATAAGTTAATCGTCTTCTTGCTCATACTATCAAGTCAATATTAATTAGCCAGTCTATTGCAACATAACTCAGCGTAGTCTATAGGACGTACTCGTATAGAGCCTAAATCATTTAGGAGATATAAGAATCTTCAATATTTGATATGATTGATTCGGCTTTCACTTGAGTGACTTTAGAGTTTTGTGACTTCTGTGTCTTTGCTCATATCTCACTCTTAACCAATCATTATCTCTCATGTAAATAATTTAATTTGAAGTCATATGTTGTGGATTCGGACTCAAATTTCACACCAATACAAATTATGATGTGTGGAGCAAGTATCAATGGCAACCAACAACCAAAAATTAACCACAAGAAACAACAACAAGTGCATAGCAAAACCACAATCCAACCAAGAAATAAACAAGTTAAAGAGAGTAAAGAAAATATAACACACCAAAGATTGTTGACCCAGTTCGGTCCAACTTGGCCTAATCTGGGAGAGAGATTGATCTCTCCAATCCACTATCAATGAGTTCTTACAAGGAGATACAAATGGGTTACAAGAAATTAGCTTCAAAAAGCTCACAAAGAACAACCCTAATTTCTACCCATTTTTTCCCAATCTCAATGATGAACAAGAAACTCATGAATTTTCACTCTCCCAAGGTGTTTACAATTGTTTCCCAACTCTAGAATCTAACCCTCAAAGGAGAACCAACCCTTAGCCTTTGATTTCACTATGGATCTTCTCTTTTGGTTTCACAAGACTCACCCAAGTTGCTCACAAAAGACTCTTCACTCATGTGTTTCCCAACCCCATGAATCTTCCCCAAAAGGCACCAACCCTTTTCCCAAGAGCCCCCTCTTTTGGTTCTCCAAGATTCATATCTTGAAGCTTTGAACTCACCCAAAGACCCTCAACCTTTAGTATCTAAAACCCTAAAAGTTCCCTCCTTTGGTTTCCATGAGATTCACCAAGCTCTATCAACAAATGGGTCAAAGAATGCTTAAATAGTGTGACAAATCTGTCAAAATCGCGCCACGATTTATGCGTACGACCCAAGGTACGACAACCTTATCCAGAAATCGCGTCACGCCTGCACAAATCGCGCCACGATTTTGCCTTCAGCACAAAGCATACATTCTGTAAGCAAAATCGCGACACGCCACTGAAAATCGCGCCACGATTTTCAGCTTTCACAGCATCACAATTTTGAGTCATTTCTCAACATCATCAAAGTCACCAAACTCCAAAGTCATCAAAGTAAAAAGTTTTTAACTTATTCTTGATCAAACTTTAACTTTAGCTTCAAAGTGTTTCCAAGTCTTAAAGTGACATATACGAGATCGAGTTTCTTCATTGTTTTCTATGGTCAATCCTCAAAGATATCGTCATAAGCAATTCATATCCAAAAATATACTCCTCCCGATTTTATTTATCTATGGCAAATCCCAAAGATCTTATCATTCGATTACCACTCGAGCAATTCATATCTAAAAATATACTCCTTTCGATCCTATTTATAAAAAGCATTTAGATCAATAAAAGTGATATAAGGTTCATTATATTTTTATAAATAAATGATTATAGCCCTTCAATTTTCCTTTAATCGACCACATACAAACAAATCATACAATTAATAACTTCTCATCTGGAATTCTTCCTCTTTGCATTAACCCTAAAAAGTAAAAAAAATAAAAAACATAAAAAATAAAAGTATGTTTTCCATTATTGTGAAACATTGTTTTCACCCCTAACCAATAAGCTAATTAAACAATACCAAATTCTTGAGAAAATTGGAAATTCAAAGATAAGTTTTGCATCGTTTCTTCAATTTTAAACCCTCCAATGCATAACTGGAATACAATTATGTGTAACCCGCTAGAGAAAAACCACAACCTTCAAAGGAATGAATTTATTCCATAATCTTGTACCAACCTCCTCCACTCTATTATTCCCCTCCCTCATTAGAATTTGATATGCCGACATCTCTTAATAGATCATTGAAGATTCATTCTTCTTTATTCATCTGAGGGAGTCTCTCACAACAACAATTTGAATACAATACTTGGATACACTCAAGTATTTAAAAAAAAATTGGGAAGAGAAAATAATTAAATAATATGCAATTTTAAAATTAATTGAAATTCATTTTAATTTGTGTATCAAGAATCAAGATATATTTTCATTGTATTGTCTTTTAAAAAACTGCAACAACTGAACCAACCAAACCTTATTGGTTTGTTTGGCTTGATTTTTATTTTAAAAATCAACCGAATCAAATCAAACCGCTTATTTTTTTTATCTTACCGTTTAGATGACTATTAAGCTTAAAATCTAACCAATCTTTATCGCAAATAACTCTAATCTTTTCCACCGTACCTCCACTTCCACCTTCCATTTATTCATTTGCCTCAAATTCGTCATCGTAACATATCCAAAAATAATGAATGCAACCTATTATTCCCTCCAGTCTTATTTATACAGAGACATTTTGGTCAACAAAAGTTGATGTATTTGGTCCAAACTCTTAACCAGTCAGATACATAATCTTTTATTGATGTAAATGTTTCCTATTTTTATAGGATCAGAGAAACTAATTCTCATATGAATGTCATCTCCTGTCTTTCATACTTCCTCCCCAAAGTATGTACTATCTTCCCTATTTCCATTCACATTCTATATACTTCCTCCACAATTATCTTTAATTAACATTGTAAATACCTTCTTTAATTAATCTATATAACAGTTTGTCAAGTGATAAAAGGGAATATCCAAAAGAGGAATCCATATTTATGAACTTGACCGATCATATTAAGCATGACATATATGTTCCACCCAACCAACACATGATCATAAAATAACCATTACATGTTGAGCTCATCAAATCTTATCATACATTAATCACACCAATTCTCACCTTTTTTTTTTGTAGTTGATAGAATCAAATCTCACCTTCATCTGCCTCTTTTTTTGTTTTTGAAGATTTAATAGAACTCTCCCTTTCATTACAAACAAACAAATACCCATCGTACATAGCTTTATACATTGAATTATTGAAAGAAATCAAACAAAATTTCTACAAACTTCAAAGCCGACATAAACAAGAATTGGAGATTTTATTTGGCTGTCTAAGAAATATTATCATTATTGTCACGTGATTCCATGAGATTTTGCCGCAGGTTATTAAGCAGATCATTCACGCTCATGCAGTATTCATCATCCATCTGCATGATATAGCAAAAACATATTTAGAATTTTAATTTCTCTTTTGAAAGAAGAATTTCAAATTATTATATACTTATTTTTGGTACAAATTATCGTATACTTAATTCTAGGTGAATTTCAAATTATTATTATTATTATTTTTTTTAAAGTGATCCATATTAAATTTCTCTTAATTCTATACTATATGTGTGTATGTAAGAGTTTCATAAAAAAGGAACAATTGTCACGTGAAGACAGTACTTGCAATAAAAAGTTTAAGGACCATTATAAGGAAAGGAAGAGAAAAAAAGAGTCATTTTTTAACATAAAAGTTATTTTACAATTTAAAAGTTGTAAACCATGTTTATATACTGTTGCCAATTGAATTATATATTTTTTTTCTCTAATAGTCAAACTAAAATTTACTTTAAATAACTAAATGTATCTTCATACGGATGTCCTAAAGGTTGTTATATTTTGATTAGTCAAATATCACTCTTTTTTTTTAAGAAAAATTATATGGACCTATTATTCGTTCTATAATCCTAAATTTTCATTCATAAAAAAAAGAAGAAAAAACGATTCAAATTTCAAGATGACCATGGAAGCTCCTTTTTCTAATATCTTTCTTTCACTTTTCGCCTTTTCAGCTTTTCTCCTATCTTGTTTTCCCTCTCTCTTGTCATCAAAAAAGAAGAAAGGACGATTCGCATTATTTGTCATTTTTGTTTGCATAATAAAAGATTCCTCTTAAAGTTTATGTTTAAAAAACATTAAAACTCGTATTAAAATAATTTGAATACTAGAACCAAAAAATCATTTTAATATTACTTCAAATTTTAGTTAAAAGGTGCTAATACAATGCAAGACATTGTTTATGTATTGTTTAATTATTACCTGAGCAATGATTGTAACTTTTAGAGTGGAACTTCCAAAATGCAAGACACTGCTACTAGCAAGAGATAGATGATGATTTTGAAGCAAAACCATTAATCTGACCACAATATCCTTTTGTTTCTCACATTGGATTCCAATGAGAATTTCCTTGTCTATGACTCTTGCTTCAACCCTAGGTAGTTCCCTCTTGGAATAATATCTATGGTCATCATTATCAGAATTCTCTTCACATGAAGTACTTTTTTCCTTGTCTACTATGCAAGCTTGGGATTTCTTGATGAATATTATTGAATCTCTTTTCCTTTTGGTATGATTCTCTAGTTCATTTACCCTTTCTTGAAGTTGTTTCACATAATTGATAGCTTCTTGAAGTATGTAGACCTTATCAGTCTACATGTAAATGAGAAAATATATACTTGAATTTTAAAGTTATTTATAAAGTTATATAAAGAAATAAGGAAAAGGGATACTATGATTGATAGAAAAGAAAAGCAAAAAGAGATAAAGAAACGTAATATATTCAATATTAATATTAATATATGCTAGAAAGTCAAAAACAAAGGCATATAAAGTTATTTGGCAATGAGCACTTAGTTATTTATTTACACTCACTTGTTATCTTTTTTATAATATTTAAACTTTTGAGTTTGTTGTAACAAAAAAAAACTTTTGAGTTTGTACGTCAATAATCACCTAAGTTAATGTAAAAAAATGCTCAATGTGGACATTAAATGATTAGTAAAACAACTAAACAACCCTTTACTTAAAAAAAAAAATCCCTAGTTTATTAAATTTTGTCAAAAAAACCCTAGTTTATGAATAAAAAAAAAGAAGTAAAACAACCCGAGTCGATTATTTAATAATCAAGTTATATTATTGGTTTAATGATTATTATCTTCGTCCCTTTTACTAAATGTATATAAATAAATAATTAAATTGTCTTCCTTGAAAAAAATAAAAATTGTCTAGTGATATTTAGGGACGGACCATATATCTAACTAAGATATAGATGATGCAAATTTTGTTCAAGTGGTGGAATTAAGTATGCAAATATGCATATTTTAGATTAAGCAAACTCATGATTATATAATGAAGTGTAATTTTTGTAAAATCACAACAGTTAATTGTGAATATGAGAATAAGTTCATCATCAATTCAAACTATAATGAAAAACAAAAACAAAGAAAGAAAAATTTATGTCGTGGTAGTATGTGGAAGATTTTACATGTTTGATAAAGTGCTGAAATGAAAATGAAAGGAGCACATGGCAATTAGCAATTTGGCATAATGGTGAAAGGGAAGAAAGTACATTCTTCGACCTTTTCAGAAGATGTTGTTTTTGGAAACTTTTTCAAACATGTGATGTGGTGTATGTGCATGAAAGTGACACTTTGTTAAAAGATCACTCTTATTTGAACAATCAATTTGGTGACAACTTATTTGATAACCATAATTTACAAAGAAAAAGTAGTACTAGCACGAAAACCATAACAATAGAGAGATAAAACAAAAAATAATATGAGTAGAGAAAAAGTTGTCACAAATGTTGTCACTAAATAGATATTCAAATATCATTTCTCATTGAGGTTCTTTGCAAAACTTTTTCTAACACCAAACCACCTCAGTTCCCTTGTAATGGGATAGGGTTTTGTGCTTTATTTTTTGAAAAAAAAAGTGGTTCTTAACACATTATGTGTATAAGTGCATTAATGACATTGTGTATGATTGGTTTCATTTTTTAAATAAACAAGATTAATTTAAATATATAAAATTGATTTTGACATATTTAAATATTTTTAAGTAAACTTAATTTTGCTTTTAAAATGTATGTTTGGGAACTCTTGTTTCAAGTTGAAAAGTTATAGAAACTTACTTAACAAAGTTTCAACTAAAAATGCCTCAAGTGACAAGTCGTCCTTTCAAACACAACTAAAATTAATTTCAAATTGACTCTAGAATTTAGCACTTTTACATCTACAATTGATATATAACCTTCTTTTTTTTTTTTTTAACTCACTTTCATATGAATTTGTCCAATATAAATCTCTTTACATTTTCAATCAAAAAAATAAAATAAATTCCTTTATATTTAACTCACTTTTATGCACACCTCTCCTTACACACATTAAGATTTATTTATCGTTTTTTACATGATCAAATAAAATAAATCACTTTATTAAAAAGAACTCACTTTATCAATTTACATGATCAATTCATCTAAAATTAAATTTTATCACCACATTCAGTGACATGATTCGGTTGAACGTCTCTGTCGTGAGTCATGACTAGCTAGCTGCATTGAATGCTATAACATTCAATTTCAAATCATAACTATAGTCATTTAAATTTATGAGAACAATTTTATGTTTTTTTTTTTTTGACAAAATTTTATGTTGTAAATTACTACGTAATTTCATATAATTAAGCACAAATATTTCTTATATAATTTCCCAAGCTCTTTTCAATATCTATTCTAGTATTTTCTTGTTTTAATTAATTTTATAAACTTCATTTTTACCTTATAGTGGTAGAAAGCAAAACTTCATAGAAACAACTCAAACATGAAGTTATAATTGGCACCTCCTTGCTACCATTGAACAAAAAGAAAGTTTATAAAACTAAATGAAAGGAAGAAAATATTAGAAAAAACATTGAAATAACTTCAAAAGTTATATAAGAAATAAATTATTGAACACTTGTGACTTGATTATGATGAATCTTTGATTTATCTATGATATTGTGGGTTTAATATAAGAAATTAACTAACCTTCTTCAATCCAGGTATAGTGGCAGATAGTGCTATGAATCTCTCACTAAGAACTTGTCTCCTTTTTCTCTCAGCCATAATGTGATCTTGTATCTCTGAAGAGCTTCTAAGATGCTTGGTTCTTTTCTTAATTGTCTTTGGTAATTCACTCACAATATTGTTGTTCGAGGTTGTTTTTGGGACCATAATAGAAGAACATGCGGCACTATTAGGGGAAGGTTTCACAATTGAGTTTTCAAAAGACAAAATGTATTGAGAAGGTGCTAATTTTTGTGAATTAGTAGGACAATTATATTCTTGAGAAATGAGAGAGTTGGAACTATTGCTATTCTTGAGAATGTTCTCTTGAATTGTTGGGGTGACACAAACATTATCTAAAATATTGTTAAAATATTGTATGGTTGAAGATTGAGAATTATCACCCTCAAAAGAGAAACATGATAGCTGCATATTCTCTTGTTGAAACTTGTCTTCATCCAAAGAGGGAGATTTGTCATCACCCATTTCCTATAACATGGAAAAAGAAGTATATTATATGTACAAATTAATCATTATATCATATCTTATTCATACAATAAAATAAGATTGTATAAAATAATCAAACTAATGTGTGTCTCATTACCAAAGAAGAAATCCAATTTTCCCACAAATTTTCCATCCAAGGAAATATTGAGAGAACTCTAGCTAGGTGGTTCTGTGTCTGCCCAATTCAAAGATGACATTTAGCTTTAACTAGACCAAACACCTAAGAATTCCGGACAAGAAACATACCCACTAAATGTGGAACTTTTAATTTCAACCGTAGATGAAGAATATTACAAACATATACATTGGGATTCAAACCCAAACAAATCAATACATCTTGTCTACTTTGGAAACATGAATGATTTCAATAATTTAAATATATGGGGCTCACTTCACTTCAGTATGCTTTAAGCATAGGTGGGAGACCATGACTTTGAGGAAATAAATTATGTGCAATTGTGCATGTATATTGATGTTGGTATGATGTGATATGAATATGATTGTCTACATTTTGACTTGTATGTTTAGATTTATAATGATATGTAAACTCATAATATGAATTCTATGATTAAGATTAGGAGATTGAAATCGTGTGAAAACAACGTTATATTAATATAGAAAATCCAATCCTAACTTTGGTTTACTAGTTTTAACATTCCACTGAAATTAGTTAAGGATTTTAGCTAGGGGTGTTCAAAACCGAATCAATCCAATAGAAAAACCGTAAACTGAATCAACCCAAATCGAAACCGCAAAAAACCGCATTAGGTTTGGATGTATTCAGATCACTTTTTTACTCAACCACATGGTTTGGTTTGGTTTGCGGTTTTCATTTTACGAATCGAACCAAACCAAACTAAACCACAACATAATAAAAACACTAATTAAAATCTATGTCACCTAGACCAATACTGATAAAAACTCAATGAAAACTTTTATAAAATGACATATTTGATCTCTTGTTAAGTTTCTTTTTTGCTTTTTATTTCAAAAACGTATTTATGTGCTACTTGAACTTTTAGAGAATGATAAAATCTTGGTATTTTACATTTCTTACATAATAGAATTAATTTTTGTCCACGTTTTTAATTTGATTTATGTTGTTTAGTGAAAATGAAAATGTAATGTGGAATGAAATTAAAAACATTGCTGAAAATATGTTGTGTTTTACGTTTTTAACTCGATTTTAATGTTGGAATAAAAAAAATTCTATTGTCCCAAAAAAACCGCACCAACTGATCCAATCCAAACCGCAATGGTTTGGTTTGGTTCGGTTCAGATTGTATTTTAAAAGTCAACCGAACCAAACCAATCCGCATGGAGTATCCATGGACATTTAGATCTTTAGAAGTAATTAACAAGTTCTACCATTTCTTCAAAGAAATTTTAGCTCATATTATGTCCTTGGAGTATCCATGGACATTTAGATTTTTAGAATTTGTTACGAAACCAATCTATGTTATGCTCAATTTCAGTGAATGTTTAATTCGATTTTCCCTAAAAATGTGTTCTACAAGAATCAAACAAAGATTTCCTCTATAAAAAAACCAATTCGCATGGAGTATCCATGGACATTTAGATCTTTCGAAGTAATTAACTAGTTCTACCATTTCTTCAAAGAAATTTTAGCTCATATTATGTCCTTGGAGTATCCAGGGACATTTAGATTTTTAGAAATTGTTACAAAACCAATCTATGTTATGCTCAATTTCAGTCAATGTTTAATTCGTTTTTCCCTAAAAATGTGTTCTACAATAATCAAACAAAGATTTCCTCTATAAAAAAAAAACAAAGATCTATTCTTTCCAAAAAAGAAAAAAAACAAAGATCCTTTTGACAGGTTCAACTAACAAAATCAATTGAGTGGCACTCATGGTTTTTTTTTTTGGTCAAATGGCACTCATTGATAAGTGAGTAAATAAATTTTAATTTACTTTTCAAATAAAAAATAATAAATATTCCTTTTTTATAAATAAATTAAACGAGAGAATATTACAAAAATGCATAAAATTTAAGTTCCAACTTATATAAACATGATTTCTTAAAAAACTTGTATAAACTCATTGATAAGTGAGTAAATAAATTTTAATTTCACATCCAAAAAAAATTAATTTACTTTTCAAAATGTCCATCTGATCATAAATAGACCTGAAACTTCAACATGTTAATCGAAGTAATACTTCCAAAAACAATTTTGTAAAATAGAAACTTTCACACACAACAATGATTTTTTTGATTGTTTCAAATAGTTTTTAAAAATGATAAATAAAAGAGTGATGGTAGTTTTTATGAAATTATCTTTATCGAGTATTGATGTATTTAACACTACTAGAAATATAAAATAAAATATGTTGAATTAAGAGTAATATATATAATATTATTTAGGAGATACAATTAAAAAAATGTAATTAATATCACCTTAAATATTGAAAGTACATAATTCTCTTTACGAATAGATCAATCATCTTGAGACGGATAAAACATTTTTTTTTACACCTATTATTTAACTATCAAATTCTATTTGTGCACGTGTGAATTTACTGGGCAAAAGAAAAGGCAGAAAGATGTGTGGAAATTAATTTGATTTGAAGGAAGTGGTAGAAATCTATGGCAAGTGCATGTAGGGCTATCATGTGGTGGAAAAGGCCAATTTTTTATTTTTATTTTTATATATGATATGATTTTTGGGATAAAGTACGTAATTAGTTAAGTGGATCAAATCATTAATTTAATTACTTCGAGTAAAAGTTTTATTAGAGTTGTGCTAAAACTTAAAATCAAACCAAACAATTGAATTTAAGTGGTCAATGAGTTCAATTAAGATAAATTATTCAAAATAATTTTAATTTAGTTTCTCGGCAGAACAACTATGTTTGAGATAATTTATATGACAAGCAAATATGTTAGAAGTTAGTTAATTCAGCTTGCAAAGTTAGTTAGAAAAGTTTGTTGTATTGTATGTTATGAGAGCTAACTTGTATCTCAAGTAACATAGTCTATAAATAGTCTAGCTCATATATGTCTTTGCATTAGAGAATTTTTACAATATACAATACAAGTCTATATATTTTCTTCTAAAGTCTCTCAAATCTATTATACGTTCTCTTCTCTATTCTCTCTCAAAATCATAAACGAACTCTTCTGTTCCAACA
>Ga0228711_1005741_pt1 | contig 18806 bp, 14 predicted proteins | sample MedpolnodulmetaG_2_FD_177996 | JGI IMG/M metagenome (GOLD analysis project Ga0228711, IMG submission 177996) | Root nodule microbial communities from Medicago polymorpha collected in Santa Monica, California, United States - brown nodules | ecosystem: Host-associated > Plants > Roots > Nodule...
CCCCCTCCTTGTGTTTTTCTCACCTTCAATTGGTATCTAAAGCGTTGGTCTATTGTCTTAACACTTAACAGTGTAACAGATAAAGATCTAAGAAAAACATGTCTGGTGAAGAATCCACTTCTCGTTCTGGTACTTCTCAATCTGGTGGTGCATCTATACCATATGGACAAGTCAAAGAAATCAAGTTTCAACTCAAGGAAATTCAGGAAGCAGATTAAGAAGAGTTTAATGGAAACCTGGGAAGATTTAGACAGTGAATCTGGGTCTGAAAAGGAAGAAGTTGAAGATGAAGCAAATGTAGATGTGGGGTTAGTAGCTACACTAACATCAGAAGCTGAACCTGACTCTGACTCTGAAGATGAAAATGGGATATGCCTAAGAGCAAAGGAAAAGAAAATATCATAGTACCTACACGGAGGTTGCTCAAGACATATGAGAGGAGAGAAGTCTATGTTCCTCACACTCACAATGAAAGAAGGAGGAAATGTGAAGTTTGGAGGCAACCAATCTGGCAAGATCATTGGTATAGGAAATATTGGTAATTCCTCTATCTCTATCAATAATGTGTGGTTTGTAGATGGTCTTGAACATAACCTATTGAGTATCAGTCAGTTTTGTGGCAATGGTTATAATGTGATGTTTGGAAAGACCAACTGCACAGTAATAAACAATGATGACAACTCCATAGTATTCAAGGAAAAGAGAATAGAGAATGCCTACAAAATCAACTTCTCTAAATTGGTTGATCAGAAGGTAAGTTGCCTTCTATCAATGAATGATAAGAAATGGGTATGGCGCAGAAGGTTGGGACATGCTAACTGGAGATTAATCCCTAAGCTTAGTAAGTTACAACTTGTTAAAGTCCTACCTAATATTGATTATCATTCAGATGCACTTTGTGGTGCATGCCAAAAAGGGAAGATTGTGAAATCATCTTTTAAAACAAAAGACATTATCTCTACCTTCAGACCCTTAGAATTACTTCAAATTGATTTATTTGGACCGGTTAACACTGCATCCTTATATGGAAGTAAATATGGATTGGTTATTGTTGATGATTACAGCAGATAGACTTGGGTTAAATTCCTGAGAAGTAAAGATAATGCTTATGATGTATTTAGTAACTTCTGCACTCAAATACAGTCTGAAAAAGAAATGAAGATTTTAAAAGTAAGAAGTGATCATGGTGGAGAATTTGAAAATGTGCCATTTCAAACATTTTGTGAAAAACATGGAATTATCCATGAATTCTCTTCTCCTAGAACTCCACAGCAAAATGGGGTTGTTGAGAGAAAGAATGGAACTTTACAAGAAATGGCAAGAACCATGACTCATGAAAATAATTTAGCTAAACATTTTTGGGAAGAAGCAGTGAATACAACATGTTATGTCCAAAATAGAATCTATATCAGACCTATCTTGGAGAAAACAGCATATGAACTCTTTAAGGGAAGAAGACCCAATATCTCTTACCTTCATCAGTTTGGATATACTTGTTATATTCTAAACAATAAGACCTACCTAAAGAAAATGGACGCCAAAGCACAATGACGAATCTTTCTAGGTTACTCTGAAAGGTCAAAGGCATACAGAGTGTATAATTCAGAGACACTCTGTGTTGAAGAATCAATGCACATCAAAATTTGATGACAAAGAGCCTGGAAATGATACTCCAAAACAAGGTGAAAGTTATGCAAATATGCAGGTACTTGATGATACTTCAGAACCTGATCAGATTTCTGAATCTCAAGATAGTCTAGAAGTTGAACCCACTCTAGAAGCTCGAGATGAAGTAGCTTCTGATCAAGCTCAAGATGGTTCTCAGCAAGCTAATCAATCCAAGAATACTTTCAAGCATAAGACTTCACATCCTGAAGAATTAATTATTGGAAACAAAGACAGTCCCAAGAGAACAAGATCATACTTCAGACAAGAAGAGTCTATGGTGGGATTGTTACCAGTGATAGAACCTGCTACAGTTGATGAAGCACTATCAGATGATGGATGGATACTAGCTATGCAAGAAGAACTTAATCAATTTCAGAGAAATGATGTGTGGGCTCTGGTACCCAAACCTCAGAAGAAGAACATCATTAGAACAAAATGGGTATTCAAAAATAAGCTGAATGAACAAGGTGAAGTAATCAGAAACAAAGCTAGACTTGTTGCTCAAGGCTACAGTCAACAAGAAGACATTGATTATACTGAAACTTTTGTTCCAGTTGCAAGATTGGAATCAATCAGGTTACTTCTATCCTATGCAGTTAATCATGGCATAATATTACATCAAATGGATGTCAAGAGTGCATTTCTTAATGGAGTCATAGAAGAAGAAGTGTTTGTCAAGCAACCTCCTGGTTTTGAGGATCTTAAGCATCCTGACCATGTCTATAAGCTTAAGAAATCACTATATGGCTTGAAACAAGCTCCCAGAGTTTGGTATGATAGACTAAGTAATTTCTTAATTAAAAATGATTTTAAAAGAGGTCAGGTTGACACAACACTCTTCAGAAAGACTCTGGAGAAAGATATTCTTGTTGTGCAAATATATGTTGATGATATGATATTTGGTTCTACTAATGCATCTCTTTGCAAGGAATTCTCTAAGTTAATGCAAGATGAGTTTGAAATGAGCATGATGGGAGCGTTGAAGTTCTTCCTTGGAATTCAAATCAATCAGTGCAAAGAAGGAGTATATGTTCATCAAACAAAGTACACTAAGGAGCTTCTGAAGAAGTTCGAGCTTGAAGATTGTAAAGGGATGAATAATCCAATGCATCCAACCTGCATCTTAAGCAAAGAAGAACTGGATCAAAGGTAGACCAGAAGCTGTATAGAGGTATGATTGGTTCTTTGTTATACCTCACTGCATCTAGGCCAGATATTTTATTTAGTGTATGCTTGTGTGCAAGATTTCAATCAGATCCTAGAGAATCTCATTTAACTGATGTTAAGAGAATCTTCAGGTATCTGAAAGGATCAACAAATCTTGGACTCCTTTACAGGAAATCCCTAGATTATAAGTTGGTTGAATTCTGTGATGCTGACTATGCTGGTGACAGGATTGAAAGAAAATCAACCAGTGGTAACTGCCAGTTCCTCGGTGAGAATCTGATATCCTAGGCTAGCAAAAGACAAGCAATTATTGTTATGTCTACAGCAGAAGCAGAATACATCTCAGCTGCAAGTTGTTGTACACAATTACTTTGGATGAAACATCAGTTGGAAGATTCTCAGATTAATGCCAACAGTATTTCCATCTTTTGTAATAATATTGGTGCTATTTGTTTGTCAAAGAATCCAATTTTACATTCAAGAGCCAAGCATATTGAAATCAAACATCACTTTATTAGAGATTATGTTCAAAAAGGAATTTTAGATATACAATTCATTGATACTAAACATCAACAGGCTGATATATTTACTAAGCCTTTAACTGTGGAATGATTTGATTTTATAAAGAAAAATTTGAACATGCACTTTGTGTGTGATTAAAATTGCTTGTCTCTAAATAAGAAGTTAGATTCTGAAGTCATTCAGAAGCTAGATTTTGTGCTTCTGAATAGCAGAGTTAGTGGAAACGTTGGAAGTTACTTTTTGGTAACACATGTCCCACTAACTTGACAGTTACTTTGAGAAACTCTGACGTGGCTTAAATTTGCTTGCTCCTGAACAAGAAGTTAGGTCCTGAAGTTAGTTCCGAAGCTAAGGTCCATCAGAAGCTCTTAACTGAGATCCTGAGGAAAATGTGCTTCTGAAGATGACGTTAGCGTTTTAACTTCAGAAGTTGGACTCTTTGCTCCTGAACAGTAGTATTAGTGGAAACGATAGTAGTTACTTTTTGGTAACACCTGTCCCACTAACAAAGCAGTTTCTCTGAAAAACTTCTGATGTGGCTTATGTGTATTGGTGTATGACTTAAGTGGGAAATGATGAATTTATTCTTTGAATATACTATCTCGCGCGCCCCTTTGTCATTAATGTTGTGTTTGTTTGTCCCCTTGTGAATTGTAATTGTTTTTGCTAAAAACACTTAGACAAAAACACACACTACTCACTTCACAACCTACACTTGCTATTTTCACACTGAATCTCTGCGAAAATTTCATCTTCTTCAATCAAAACCTTAGAACCCTAAAACTTTCCTCAAATCAATGGCGTCTTCAAGCTCAGTTCCAGAAACATCCATGCAAGAAGCACCTACTTATGAAATCAGGGGAAGAACTATGTCTCTAGAAGAATGGCAACTTAACGTTCAAGTTGAAAGCCCAGTTGATTTCATCTCTTTGGCGCATCATGGTTGCGATCTCAGAAGATTCTATGAAACTCATGAACTACTTCCACATGCTGAATGGTCCAACCTACATGAACCTGGTAAGGCACTTCTGGGTTAGAGCACAAGTCTACGATCGTCAAGCTGCTCAGTTGGAAATGGATGAGAAAATTCTTATTGACCCTAGTCTAAAGGGTAAAACAAGAGAGAAAATGGGTTTGGAACCCTTCACTTGCACAAAAATATGATCAAGCATCATGGGTATTCTAGTGTTTATATCTGAAGTAGTGATTTCATGGGTGATCAGGAGATCATCTGATGGAAGGTTCATAAGTGGCTTGAACAACAACGAAACAAGTCCATGGAATGATACACTGAACATGAAAATGTTCAACAGTACTAAGAAGGGAAAGTATTGTGACTTAAGTATGGAACATAAACTGCTCCTGAAGATCCAAAACGATAATCTCCTACCAAAAGGTGGTGGTGGAGATCAACCTTCACTTGATCACAGAGTGTTCCTGCACTTCTTCATGACTCAAAAGAAAGCAAATGTGCCCAAGTACATCTTCAGGCACATGATTAAGACTCTAAGGGAAAGCTAAACAATCAAGAGATCCTGGATTCCCTATGGAACACTTATTTCAGAAATTCTTCATCAAGGAGGGATTCTGAACACACTTAAGGAGGTCAATATCTTTACTAATGCACAGCTAGGCACAGTAACAAGGAAAGTGATCAATGGTAGTACTTTGAAGCACATGAAGTTAATCAAGAAAGAGGACTACACTAAACATAGCACAAATTTGAAGGAATCTGCAGTTGTACCCAACCTGATGGATAACTTTCCTCCAATCTGCAAACAAGATCCACTTAATGTCAAAGTCAACTACATTCTGGATCACTATGAGAAAACTGATCAGACAATCAAGCTAAGTGATATTCTTGACACCATGTATGGTGGTGCTCTGCCCATTGCTAGAAATAGGAAGTCGAAGAAGAGAGCAACTTCAGAAGCTGGGAATGTTGATGAAGCTCCTAAACCTCTTCATAAGAAAGCTAAGAAGGGGAAAGCCCCTGTCCAAGTGAATGTAGATGGTCCTACTGTACCATCCATTCAAGCTGAAGTTCAGGACTTAGAACCTGCTAAGATTCTAAACAAAAGGACAAGGAGTGGCAAGTTAGTCAGTTCTTCACAATCTCCACCTATTCAACCATCTGTTCCTAAGAAGAAAAGGAAGCATTCTATAAGGAAGATGATAGAATCTCCTTGTGTGGAAGATGATGAAGAGCAAATAGAAGCTGCTACTACACTTCTAGCAAGAGAAATCAGAAGCAAGAAAGCTGCAAATGCTGCTGCACTTAAGAAGGTCCTGGAACTCGCAAAGGAAATTGAAGTTCCTGCATCAAGCATAGCAAGGGAAGATGCTGGTGTAATTGCACAGGAAGTGATTAAATCTGTAGAAGAAGTACAAGATTGGGTGTCAACTGAAGCTAGGAGTTTGTTGATATCAGCTGGTGCTCTAGAAGAAGAAACTTCAGGTGCTGGTGAACTTGTGAAGGCTACAGAAGATGTTCAGAGGGAGGAAGCTGCTATTTCAGAAGTTGATGCTTCAGAAGCTACTTGAGGTAATACTGATTCTCTTCACACTGCTAATGTTATTGAAATAGAATCTAGTTTAGCTTCACCTTCACACTCAACCTCCATCTCAACCTCCTCGGATATAGATGATGTTCCTTTGAACAGAATCTATAGAACCATAAACAAAGGCATTTCACCATCCACCAAACTCCAGAAAAAGCCTGGTAATGAAACATTTGAGCCTATGTATCCAAGGGTTCAAGATAGGATAATTGGTTTGTCTCAAATGAGAGTTGATGTCTGTAGTAGACTACCTGCTGATCATCCCTTCCAGCCTCCAATGATTGAACCACTTCAATCTACTAATGTAGAGGTTGTAGGTGAACCAGCAGTGTCTGCATCTACAAATCTGTCTGAATCATCACATCCTACACCAACCACCTAAGCATCTGAACCTTTTGTGTTGGACGATCTGGTTAATCATTATTCAGGAGAATTACCATGTTATGAGCCTAATCTAGAGAAAGCCTCTGAAGTAGCTTCTGATGAAGTTACTTTAGAAAGCCCCCAACAACAAGCACCAAACTTACAAATGGCCTCAACAACACTCTTTTTGTTGAACCCAACCTATCTTCTGAAACCTCTACAAATGACCAACCTTCATCTTCTAACCAAGCTATTCAAGCTTGTACTCTTGCAAGATCTACAAATGTTCCTTCTTCACCCACCCTGTTTCTAGATTCTACTATATTAGTAGATGTGTGTGAGAATATATTTCAGGAGCTGAACAAGTTGAAGCAAGAAACAACTTGGTTCATGAAGAAAGCTTTGTGAAGCAGTGGAGAAGATTGAGAGAATGACTGGATTTTGTCTTGTTTGAACTTCAGAGATCATCTTTTGATGCTCAAGACATTGCTCAGAACAATCTTCAAGACTGGCTAAGAGGTGTTGTCAATAACCTGCAAGAGGTAGAGGTCAGTAGAACACTTGTGAAGACTCCTTTATGCATATTAACTAGAGATGTCATCCCTTCTGGTGTTCACCCAAAAGAATTGGATATCTCTTGGCTGACAAAGATCAATTTCAAGCAAGTCTCTACTGAGTTGGAATTACTACAAAGGAATACTAAATTGGAAAGAGAGAACAAGCAGCTGAAGAAAGAACTTCTAGATCAGAAACTATTGTTGCTTGAGTACAAGACATCTACAGATGCTAAGCTGGAAGAAGCAAGGATTAGAGAAGAGAATTTGATAAGAAGCAACAATAAGTTCAGAGAAGAAATGAGAAACACGAACAAGTTACTCCATGAGATGATGAAAATGCTCCACAAAAAAGCGAAGCCTTAGTTGCACACATTAATTTTTTACCTTGTCTAGTTGTACTCTTGAGTTTCTATGTTTATGTGTTTCTAAACTAATTTTGAGCATCTAAACTTACTATTTTTTAATTTCTCACTATGTTTATCTCATCTCTTTCGTTTTGTCTTTATTTTTAACTTTTTGTTGATGACAAAAGGGGGAGTAGATGTATAGTATTTATATTAGGCTTTGAGCCCCATTAATTTAATTATAAACAAGTTAAATTAATAGAACCTTCTTCCTATCTCTTAGTCTATTAATGCGAGATTATTCTGAGAGTATAACGCTTTTAATGATGAATTTAATTAACATAGATAGAACTCAAGGGGAGCTTACAAACCTCACCTTAAAGTACTATTAGACTCAAGGGGAGCTTACAAACCTCATACCCTTAAAGTCAACTTGTTAATTAGATTAACAACAATTGAACATTTTAAATACTAATGTTTGTCATCATCAAAAAGGGGGAGATTGTTGGAACAAAATGTGTTTAACATTACCCTTTAAGAGTTTTGATGATAACATGGTATTAAAAATTGTCAATTGGATATGCTAATATTTGTTCAAGTGCGCAGGACCATATACAAGTTTAAGTATATTTTATAGGTTCTAGAATAACAAATTAAGAGCTATGGAATCAACAAAAAGGAAGCTTGAAGCCTCTGAAGAAAAGTGATTCTGAAGTCAAGTGCTCCTGAAATGATGACGTCATCAGAAGCAAGTTGAACAAAAGCACTTCATAAGAAGCTACATCACCAGAAGCTGTCTTTCGTCAGGAGCGGAAGATCATTAGAAACTGGAGATCATCAGAAGATCGAGAGAGTTAAAGTTTCAAAGGTTGTTTAAAGGATTTAATCACGTCTAACATTACAGAAGACCAGAAGAGTGAAGCACTGGCCAATTTGAAAGGATTTGAAAGCATTGGATGTTTGTTCTCTCAAGAGCGTTGAAAAAGGACAATTGTACGACGTGTACAACCACTACCTCCACTACTCTGTTTGTGTCCCTGCAACAAGACAAGAAAAACAGCTATGCCTGCACCAATGTCCCTTTAGATTTGGAATGAATTTGAAATTGATCTTTCATAGGACAATAACTATATCAGGCAAAAGATCATTGGTGATTTTGATCAAGCTTCAAACGACTCTTTTTGATGTGCTGACAATTTCCAACGTATCTTTCACACCTCTATATAAAGGAGTGAAGACCTGCTGGTTGGATATGCAAACACACACATAAACAAGACTATACAAAAATTTACAAGTGCCAAACTCTGTTGAAATTGTTCTGCTTCTAAAGTTCACCTAGAATTTCTTATCAAAGTCCATATCTTAGAAATTCTAGAGTCTTAAAGAGTCTGTATCTGGTTTGTGTTGTGAACACCACTGATTGTATATCAAGTGTTCAACTTCAAACATACTTCTTTGTAATTATGTTTGAATACAAGTCTCTTGCTTGTGTGCTTGAGCAATAGAAGTCTCTTGCAGTTGTGCTTGAGCATTGGAAGTCTCTTGACTGTGTTCAGGAGCATAGGAAATCTCTTGCAGGTGTGCTTGAGTAATTTGAAGTCTCTTGCTAGTTATAGCATTGAGCAGCTATAATCAGATTATACATTCTTAGTGAACTCTCCTTGGAAGTGCGAGGGGGACATGACTACTTCCGGTTTGTGGAAGGAACCTGTATAATTGCTTTGTGTCTTTCTTCTCTCTCTCTCTCTCTTTGTTTTTATCCGCTGCAATTAGAATCTGAACATCAGTTCAGAAGCTGTAATCTAACTGCTTCTGATCAGTGACTTCAGTAGGAGAAAACGAACAAAAAGCAAACACAATTCAACCCCCCCTTCTTGTGTTTTTCTCACCTTCGGATTTATTCGACTCATGATTTGGAACTGGCAGTAGTTGTGTTTGTGTTGAAGATTTGTCGACATTATTTGTATGGATCTAAGTTTGAAGTGTTCAGTGATCGCAAGAGTTTGAAATACTTGTTTGACTAAAAGGAGTTGAATATGAGGCAGATAAGGTGGTTGGAATTTCTTAAGGATTATGATTTTAAGTTAATTTATCATCTAGGAAAGGCGAATGTGGTGGCAGATGCTTTGAGTAGGAAGTCATTGCACATGTTTGCTTTGATGGTGAAAGAGTTAGAGTTGATCGAGCAGTTTCGAAATTTAAATTTGGTGAGTGTTTTGACTCCGAATTTTGTGAAATTCGAGATGTTGAAGTTAACAAGTAACATTTTGGAGGAAATCAAGGAAGGTCAGAAGATGGATTTCAAACATATGGAATGTTTGGTGTTGGTGAATCAAGGTAAAGGAGTGGATTTCAGATTGGATGTGAATTGTGTTTTGATGTTTCGTGATCATGTTTGTGTATCGGATGTACCTGAACTTAAGAAGCGAATTTTGGACGAAGGTCACAAAAGTAGTTTGAGTATTCATCCAAAAGCAACGAAGATGTATCAGAATTTAAGAGGTTGTTTTGGTGGCCAGGAATGAAGAAGGAAATCGTCGAGTTTGTATATGCTTGTTTGGTTTTTCAGAAGTCTAAGATTGAACATCATAAGTCGTCGGGTTTGATGCAACCATTGTTTATGTTGGAGTGGAAGTGGGATAGTATATATATGGATTTTGTTGGAGCGTTGCCGAAGACTGTGAAGGGAAGTGATTCTATTTTGGTGATTGTTGATCGGTTAAAGAAGTCGACACATTTTATACCTATCAAGACCGGTATGTCTATGGCGAAGTTGACTGAAATCTACATTGAGAAGGTTGTCAGATTGCATGGTACTCCATCTAGCATTGTGTCAGATAGAGATCCGAGGTTTACTTCGAAGTTTTAGGAGAGTTTGCAAGCAGCTTTGGGAACTAAGTTGAGGTTGAGTTATGCTTATCATCCTTAGACTGATGGTCAGACGGAAAGGACTATTCCATCTTTGGAAGATCTGTTGAGACATGGCCAGTGAGGATTGAGGATTGGGAGTGAAGAGCTTAAAAGGAAAATCATTTTGGTGAAATTGATTTGCTTTGGACCAACCGATGAGAGTGCTACTTGGGAATCAGCGAGTAGATTGAAGGAGTCGTATCCAGAGTTGTTTTCTTGAGGTAATTTTCTAGGACGAAAATTCTGTAAGTGGGGGAGAGTTGTAACAACCCATTTTTAGCTAGGATTTATTTAATTATTATTTATATGTATTTATATGTGCTTATTTGCTTATGTGTGTGTTTGTTGTGGGATTAGTTGATTTTTAGCCAAGAAGGGTATTTTTGTCATTTTAGGACTGGGGGACTTTTTGTCATTTGGGAAGTAAGGGTAAATTAGTAAATTTTTATGGGATTTGTATTTTGGTGTTTTAGTGAGAATAGTTATTTTACTAAGTTAGAGGTAACTAGTAGTAATTATTTTTGAGATGGTAATAATTAGACGTTTTACTAAGTTAAGTGAGTAGAAACATTTATAATTAGTTGGGTAGCCCAAATGCATCTCAATTGTTGGTTATCCCAAATTGTTTATATCCTAAAAATTGCTTATATCATGAAAAAATTTCAAATTTTTGCCATTAACAATTTGTCAAAGGAACCTCTTTTTGACAATAAAGTGTTTTAACATAAACGATGAATATTTGAGGAATGCAAGCTTGTTGCAAAACGAGTAAAACGATGAGGGAGTAATCTTTTGTCGAGAAAATTAAACTTGGCATGGTCAAAACCAAAAAAGAAAATTGTCTAAACCAAGACATCATCAAAATACGACAAGAAAGGGGCGCCATAAGGATGAAGGGGTTGGAAAAACGTGCGAACATGAAGATGAAAAGACATCGACGAACACATGGCGATTTGGAGAAAATGGAAAGGTTCCATTAACTTTTTAAGTTTCGAAGTAGTGGCTCACAAAATCTTGAGACCATGTAATGAAAGAAACCTTAAGATGACATTTGTGGGGTTTTTCAAAAATGTAAATTATCTCATTTGAATATATTTAGTCGAAAATGACATTTGTGGGGGGCAATTTGTTAGCTGATAATTTTACCAGCCACATTTAATGTGGTCATTATTAGTTGATTTTTATCCTTGCAGGAATCGAAGTCTTTTTCCTTCAAATTTGAGGAGTTCGATGAGATGTGGACTTAACATGAAAAGGCCTAAAAGCTTCGCGTTCGACAACACCCAAGTCAGAGATGCAAAACCGTTGAAGTCAAGCAACTGTCGGTGAAGCGGGAAGATTTCGAATTTCAAAGAGAAACGGTCTCCTCAAATGGAGAACGTGGGAGACAAGCGGTTGTCTACATGGAAGGAGTGCTGATCGTGGGATTAATTCTTTCTAATTATTTTCTATGTATAAAATATAGTTTTCCATAGGGAAAACGGGTCGCAAATCACCTATACAGAATTCTAAAACACTCGAAGTACCGGCGCGAGAGAAAACAGTCATAAAGAATGTATACAAAGGATTTGTTGAACCACCTTTATTTTTAATGCATTGTATTTTACCTTTCCTTTAAGTTTCTGCAATTTAAACTTAATGCATTTACTTTGCTTTTAAAACCCTTTTTTTGTCAAAAGACGCCATACGGTCTCGTTTTGTTCGTAAAGCAACCTGTGAACTTGATGAAGCACAAAAACAAATGCACAACATGTCCTAGGATCTTTGGTTTGGTCCTGCTCGTAATAATCAAAACCAGCTGATATTGTTTACCAAAAACACCGGTAAACAAGTGAGTAGAATCATTTATAATTAGTTGGTAAGAGTGATATGCCAATATGAGGAATTTAACCTAGCCCAATTAAGTGGTGACTATATAACCTTAACATGAATAGAAACTAGGTTAGAATTCATTTCATTTTTCTAATAACACTAAGGAGGCTAGATATAGAGAAAAGGTTAGAGAGAAGAGCAAGAGGAGGTGACCCAAAGGGAAATTTCAAGAGGATTCAAGCTAGGAGAAGGGGGAGTGAAGATTAGCTTAGCTATGTGAAGAAAAGATGTAAGGGGGTTAGACTTTACCATAATAAAGCTATAATTTCACCTTTTTGATTATGGGTCATAACTGCTTTTCTGTGGATTATGATTTGTGATGTTGAATTTCATGCTCCTACTTGATGAGTGATTATAGGTATGTTAAGTTTCATGGAATTGATGTGTTTGTATGTTAAATCTCATAGTTGATGTTTGAAATAAGTTGTGTTGGTGATTTTTTCTCAATCAAGTGTAAACCATGAATTGGTGAGTGATTATTGTTTAAACATGTCTAAATTCATTTGATATATGATTATATATGTCTGTATGTTGTTGGGATTTGAATTGTTGTTGTTGTTTGTGACGTTTGAATGAAAATGTGAAAATATGAGTTTTTGGTTGAAAATGAGTTTGATGATGAATTTGTGATGAAATGAGGTTATGAATTCAAGTTTGTATTTGTTTTGATTGCCTTTTGATGTATGTTAACTAATAAAAAAGTTTTGGAAACGAATTTGGGTAAAAGGGGATCAAAATCGGGGTTTTTGGTCAAAATTAGAATGGGTTCCCAAGAGGAAACCCATAAATCTGGGTTTCAAAAAGATAATTAAGGTTATGCTTCTGATCGACGCTATTGATGAGTTGAAGGCACAACTTAACAAATATTGAGTATCTTGGTGAAAATCATTATACATGTCATGTATTTGTTCAGATGTCTTGCGTAGACCTAGGAGCAGATAAAGATGAAGACATGTGGAAAACGGTCTATTTTTCTCGGGTTGTTCGTGATGATAGCGACGTATGATTTAAGTTTATGGTTGCAAATAATATATTATATCTTTGTGTTCGTTCCAACTACAAGTGCGTAGAATGTTAGTGGAGATTTCATGTAATGTTATGCCATGTGTTGTTCAATTTCAAACACTCTTTATGTTTTGTTAAATTTCAAACATTCGTATAATTTTAACGAAATGTCAAATTGATTTAATATTGATCAATTGTGAAAGATTATGTGTTGTTCTTATTTATGTTTATGACTAGTTATAATTGGTTTATGAATTGTACGCCTCTGGAATTGATGTCGTTGAATTACAGGTAATATATATGCCAAAATTGGCTTGAATTCACATAGCAGAACTTGCTATTTGCATAGTTCATTGCATCAGCAGTTAACTACTGATGCATCTAGCGGTAGTTAGCTGGCGATGAGGTTAAATGTGTAATTTCTAGGTGTTTCTTAGCATACAATGATGTGTGAACAACAATTTTCTTTATTTTTTTGCAACTCAACAATCAATGGTGAGGCAATTCTGGCCTGATTTGCAATATATATCCCTTAAAAAAAAAACAAGGCTTGCTTTATACACCCCCCGCCCTATAAAATATTTGGTTCCCCTAAAAAACAAAATATCATTCTAACAAATTTAAGTTATTTTCCCCAAAAAAAAACAAATTTAAGTTATTTTGACACACAAAAATAAAGATAGTAGAAATAAAAAATATCATTTTTTATTATTTAAATAATTAAATGATGTGTAATTTTCTCTACACTAAAATAATTTAAATTTGTATGTGATCATACAAATGTTGTCCAAGTTCCCTAAAAAACATTATCCTAACTGCTAATGAAGGTTGACTCAATTTATAATGAATTAACTTATCCGTAAAATTAGGGTTCAACTATCGTTGTCGGCGTGAAGACCACTTCAATGAATGATATGTAAATACTTTTGTTCGCAGCCAATTCATCTAAACTTTTTTTTATCAAAATTTTGATTTTATTCTATTTATTCTATGTGACTCGTCGGTTAACATAATGTGTCAAACTCAACAAAATTAATGTTAACACATTCAATTATAAATCACGAATCAACACTTCAAGAACAAACTCCAACTAGTAATATAGCATAGGAGTTACGTCAACCCAAATAGTCAAAATAAACAAATACTATATACTTGTGATAATTATAATCACATTAACTTTGTAATTTGCCTAAGAATGTCAATCTTTCAAACGCTCAGGTAATGCCAATGTTTTCTTATTGATCATAAATTTCTTAGCGTGAACACAACCATTAATAATCACTACTATGCTACAAAAAGTTTGTTACAACCATTAATTAAGTGCAATTTTGTCTTCAACTTAATTTGTTTTTGCCTATAAAAACTGTTCCTATGGAGGGGCATAAGCATAAGCATAATTAACCACATTGTCAATATGGCCAGCAGCAAAGTAGTTAATCTTTTCTCAATTGTCTTGCTTTGCATTACAATTAACAATGATGATGGTGTCTGTAAGAGTATGGTAGAGACACAAGGTTACACATGTGAAGAACATAAGGTAATTAAATCATAGCATAGCATGCATGTTGCAGCATATTCCACATGACATTTAATTATGAAGAAATATTAGTGATGAACAAAACAACACATTGTTAATATATCAAAGATTTAGTTAACACTAACATTATTTTTGCTAACTTAGGCTACAACATCGGATGGCTTCATCCTGAGCATACAGAGATTGCCGGCAGGGCGGTCCGGTGAGAAAGCAAGCAAACCACCTGTGCTAATACATCATGGTCTCTTTTGTGTAAGTTTTCTTGTTTAAGATACAAATTAATACATGAATTATGGATAAACAAAGTCAACAAGTTTGACTCCTATAATTTACCAAACAAGATTAATTACTTGTGATGTGTGTTTTCAGGATGGTGTGTCATGGCTGTTGAATTCACCAGATGAATCATTGCCATTTATTTTAGCGGATAGTGGATTTGATGTGTGGCTTGTTAGTGGTCGTGGATCAAAATATAGCTCGCACTCATCACTAACTCCTATTGACTTGGTTGTTATATTCAACGTTGAATTCGAGTTCCTTACCATCTGAGATTCCCCATATTTAAATTTGAGATATCAGTGAACTTTTGATCAAGATTAAACGATAAAAAAAATTAGATTTTAATTTTATACGTAAAAAACCAAGTTTGAATCTTGATTGTAGATTTCAAAGATTGACCACCGATATTACAAGTACACGGAATCTTGATTGTATATTTCAGCTTTAAGAATTTCACAATTTAATAGAAACTTTAATTGATTATTGATTTATTTAATCATTTTCTATAGGGTTACTGGGATTGGTCATGGGATGAATTAGCTAGCAGTGATCTTCCTGCTTCAATGCAATATGTTTACGATCTTATTGGTCAAAAAATACACTATGTAGGTCATTCACAGGTGAGTTAACCCTAACAGATTATTATTTATTTATGTATGTTTACAACCATAATTTGTGTATGTATATTTAACAATCAATGATTTGAATTTTTTCAGGGATCTTTAATAGCTTTTGTTGCTTTTTCTCAAGGGAAACTTCTTAATATCACAAGATCAGCTGCATTGTTAAGTCCAATTGCTCATATGAGCCACATTACTTCAAAGGCAACAAAACTTGCTGCTGAACTTTTGTTAGCTGATGTATGTGAGATGCACAAAACTATATTTAGCTATATATATATATATATATATATTTTGATAATTGAATAATAATTTACTTTTTAATATTTTACAGTATATACGTTGGTTAGGCATCCATGAATTCCTTCCTACTTCGTAAGAGAATAAATAACCCTTGCCTCTAAAATTATCTTTTTTTTTGGGCAAAGAATTATCTATATCTTTATTAAATATGTTTAAATGAAAAAGAAAATGGTTAAGCTAAAAAGATAGTTGAAAAAATATATATCATATGTTCTTCTAATTAATGAACAGGGGACCTGGATCAGATCTTTTGAATCTCATCTGTGTGAGGCTAAACCTAGACTGCGTAAATCTACTATCAACTTTCACAGGTATTTTAATTATAAATTTTCCTTAATTTTTGTGTATTTTTCTAAAAAATACATAAGAATTAATAGAATTTTCCTTAAGTTTTTGGAATCAACAAATTAGATTGCTGCAATTATTGATTTTATTTTGGGATTCATATTTTTTTTTACTTCATTATTTTGATAATCCTTAATTACCTTTAATTTTTTTTAGGTCCGAATTGTTGTTTAAATACTTCTAGGGTACAATATTATCTCGAACATGCACCACAACCAACATCAACAAAGAACTTGATCCATTTTTCTCAAAGTACGTTTTTATATTTTATATTTTGCTTGTTGTGACTATAAATAAAATTCAGTTTACTTTATATGGATGTACAATTGTTCATCATAAGCATACATTCATATCTCTAGCTATGTACTCCCTCTGTTGTAAAATACATGTTGTAGTCAACCACTACACATATGACAATATATAACTTTGACCATTAATATCTTTAATTGTATATAATGAAAAATTATGAAAATTTGATATTTAAAAAATATACATCGAGACAAATCAAACAAAATCATATATACAAACATTTGTATTTACATTAGTTAAAAAATATGATCAAAGTAAGTTATGTTAATAGTGCACATTGTAAAATTGCGAAATGTATTTTGAAATGGAAGGAGTATATATTTTGTAAAATTATTTTAGAAACTAGTAAGATGAAAAGGTTTTTAAATGTTTTAGTGCATAGAAATCTCAATATAATTTTAGATTTTGATACATTTTGGATTAGGACTAATATCATTTTTTGGCATTATGGAATCGTTGTAGTGATCAGAACTGGAACAATAGCAATGTATGATTATGGTATTTTTAATTGGCAACACTATGGTCAACTATTACCTCCAGATTATGACCTTTCCAGAATTCCAAATGATTTGCCTCTTTTTCTTGGAATTGGAAAGTTAGATATGCTATCTGATGAACAAGATGTGAACGATTTGCTCAATATCGAGTTCAAAAATCATGATGCTAACAAGCTCGTGAAAGTGTACAAAGAAAATTATGCTCATGCTGATTTTATTTTAGGTGTCAAAGCTAAACAAGACGTTTATGATCCCATGATAGAATTTTTCAATGCTCGGTGATATTTAATGGCATTATTTTGCTTCAAATAATGGTGTACACGTGTGTGTATATATATATATAGTGTTTGTGTGTGTTATATTTCTATCAACACTAAAAATAAAAGGGAAATGCTAAACTTCTCGAGAAAAATCATCCCGATGCTATATGATTGACTATTCAACATTATCTCTCGTGTTTTGAGTAAGTTAAGATTAAAGTGGTTTGCTTTATAAAATATAACCAGTTACAAACCCGTGCTTTGCACGGGTTAAAAAACCTATTTTGTAAAATATTTGTTCTAAAGGAAAAATGAACAAATTAAGAGAAATAGTTGAATTTTTCTAAAAGATTGTTGTTGATTATAAATGTGAGCATATTGAACAACGTTAGAAATGTGCACCTTTCTAAAGTATTTATCAAAGCATCAAAAGCTAAAAATAATTAACAACTAATAAGTGTCAGTTCTAGGTAGTAAAATGAAAGCTCTTTTGTCTTCTTTACCTTTATTTTTTCTTTCTACCTTTTGTACAATTAAAAGTGGTACAAACATTTTCCATATAAAATTACATTACAATGTAGATGATAATAAGAAACTCATTCAAACTCCAAACTTAGAGCAGCACTGTTAAGTTTAAGATCTATGGTAACACAAAATAACTACAATAGTTTGGCAAGATTAATGTTGTGCAGCTTGAAGACCAACTGTTTGTACCAACTCATCTTCTCATGAGGAATGAGTCTTTATCCCACCAGCAGATCTGGCTGCTTGGAGCTGAAGACATGGGTTGGCACTTCAATGACTTTGTGTTGAGTGACTTTGGTGACTTTAGTGTATTTTAAATGAAAGAGTAATGATTAAATAATTAAAATAAATTATTTTGATGAGACAAAGACACCCAAAGATCTGAACACTCTTTATATTTTGGGATAAAGTTTAATGTTAGTACAATTTTTACAAGGGTTAAAGATTTTGTGGGTAGCAACAAACAACATTAATCTTCTCAAATCAAATGATCAATGTGGCACTCATATAACTTATTGAGGTGATAAGTCTGTTGTGATATTGAACTTTTTTTATTGGTATTTGCCGGTTTATTTTCACTTGGTGTTTATTCTTTGCCTGCACTTGGTGATCATCATGTATTTGAATTATATTCTCATAAATAATAATTTGTATAGTGTTATTCATCTTTAAAATGAGGTTTATAGATCTTGGAAAACTACCAGAAGATGCACTACTTTATGTCTTTTGTAATATACTTTGTCTCATTTACAAAAGAAATTCATCCAAGCTTTTATTTGGTCTGTACTCATACTAGTGTACAACTTGTGTGATGCACCGGTAGAATTGACATTGGTTAACTAAGGGCCTTGGATGGAACTTATTTTAAACTTATGACAAAGAGCTTATGCAAATAAATAAGCTTTAATATTAATTCATAAGATATTACTAAGAAAATTGTATATTCATAACTTGTTTTTTTTCATAAACTACTTTAACAAGTTTATAAATAATACATTAATGCTTATTTATTTGCATAAGCTGTTTTGCATAAGCTCTAAAATAAGTCAATCCAAACAGACCCTAATTGTATGACTTTAAAATGTTTATGCCCAAAGTTCCAAACGTCTACAATGTAAGTGATATTCTTAAAAAAAAAAAAAAAACAAAAAGAAAGAAAATT
>Ga0228711_1005742_pt1 | contig 18802 bp, 9 predicted proteins | sample MedpolnodulmetaG_2_FD_177996 | JGI IMG/M metagenome (GOLD analysis project Ga0228711, IMG submission 177996) | Root nodule microbial communities from Medicago polymorpha collected in Santa Monica, California, United States - brown nodules | ecosystem: Host-associated > Plants > Roots > Nodule...
GTGGTTATTATTTGAAAGAGTTAAATGCTGCCACGTACAATTCTTGCAATTCTTGTACACAATCTCCCGTAACATTTAGCAATTTCCTTTAGTTTGTGAAGTACGACACCAACCCCACACTCAATCTTCCTAGTACACACCAACTTCTTTACTCAAATCAAGTTTTATACATAATTTAAGTACAATGAATATAGAACAAGGACGAAACCAAGTTTTGAAATTATTAGGAACAAAATAGTCATTGTATAAAAAACGCCCACATCATATTCTATAGACTAGATAGTTTTACAACTTCAAACTGAATTAATACACTAAACTACTCTGACTTGAGTCTGTGAGAACCATCTACTGTCTCTTCATCCCGTTTAGCCAAAAACATAGCTTTAATCTAATGAGATAATAATTCTCAAAGGGACTTATATCCTTACTATATCTATTTAGTCATATGTCATAATATCTTTTCTGTGTGATCAAGTTTTTCAAGTTTGTATAGACAGGACTAGAGCTCTATAATCCCACTTGAAGCATCTGTCAAGTGCAACTAACATTCTACAATTCATAAAGTTCGGATAGTGCTTCTTGTGTTTCTTATATTCTTCCCTTACAGAAGAAAAAATTTCTGTTTTAGAAAGTTTAATGTTTGATTACAATTACAAACTTGCTTTTAAATCTCAACCATAGACGTATACATCTTCATTCATTAGTTTTATTCTAAGTGTTTTCGAATCATTTCTCAAACACTTCACTAAGCATGTATAAAATAATAGGAAACAAGTAAAATGTTATAAAAAGAACATGTTGAAAATCAAAGTTTTTCCTCTTTTCCAACATTGTTTGCGACAAAGCATATCTTTCGCAAGGCAGATGAGCACCAATGCAAAATGCTGGATATTTTAGCGAGGAACCAGCATCAGCCCATCTTATTTGTTAATTTTTGTACAAAAAAAAACAAAAAATAGTTCCTTTCAGTTCAGAACGACCCAACTCAAAAATGCATTACTCAAAAACTTCCACATACATACTACAAACGCATGCATTCCATTTCATCTACAGATTTTTCAAAACCAATTTTCAAAGGTTTTTAGAAGCACAACATTACATGCAAATGACACATAAATTCATAATCAAGTAAAATTAGAAAATAATCATGTAAGTTTCTCTTCAAGAACAATAAAGGAAATTGAACAGAACCAAAATACACATTCACATTGAAATCTGTAATTCTCACAATCTATTCCCACTTTACCCATTTGCATGCATGATCCATGAGCTATTCACATGATCATGGTAAATATAACTACTGAATACTCATAAAACTCTTCCAAAATCGGCTCTAAACAAAATATGTAGAAGAGAGAGAAGTATGGAATACCTAAGCCAAAGCAATTCTCTCTTCTTCTTGCCCTCCTTGCTCTCTTTCTATCAACTTTTCCACTTTTTTTTCTTTGCTGATATGTGTGTTTTTTGTGAGTGTGAGGAGAGTGAGTTTTGTTTGCTTAAAAGTGAGAGAGAGTGTGTGTGTCACGTAGGGAGACAAGTTTGGTTAGTCTCATTTGTTTCAATTGTTATGGTTAGTCTCTGTTACTCTAATAGGGTAATTGAAGCTTTTGATTCTATAGTTGATTTTTCCGTTCAAATTTATTTATCAACTCATTTTTTTTATGAATATAATTAAACATAAAATATTTTACATTCAACTCAATTTTAAGCAGAATTAATTTTTATCATCACATAACCAAACACATATTTAGATTAGTTCATCGAACCAGAAAATAATACAATTGACAGAAAACTCTCTCAAGACTTTAAGGCCGCTATATTTATCGGACTTGATTCACTAGGGTTTTGTTTGAGAGTTTGGAGGAGAGGGGAATAGAAAGGAAGGCTTTAGAGGGTTAAAAATATAGGGGAAAATGGTAAATTCTTTTACATTTTTTGAAAGATTAATTTATTAGAGAATGATAAATTAATGTTTATGATTAATATATTTTTAATTTTAAGAATTTTATAACTATATAGATTAAATTTGAAGAATCCACGTAAACTCTTTCAAACTCCCCAAAACCCTAAAATTAGGAGATTTTGTATTATGAAGAAAAATAAACCCCGCAAAGTCTTCTCTCTCAAAATTGGGGTGTCATCTATTTTTTCCGCTTGCTCTTTCTTTTTTTCCAAACCTCTCTTTCTCTTCCTCTCTGAACTCACAACAAAACCTAAATGTTTGAACAATTTCATTCAAACACTCTTGAATTTGTAAGTGGTAAGAAACATATAAAAATAGCATCACTTTCATTTTTGGATTCAAGAAGATAAGAAGATACAGTTGTACGAACCACATCATCCTAAACATAAAAACTAACACCCCAATTAAAAAATACATTTTAGGACATGTGACTCCGGCATAAAATATAAGCAAAATGATATTTAAATTTATATTTCATTCAAGGTAAGAGCTACTCTAGGGTTTAAAAATGTCAAATTGAAAACGATGAAATCAATAGAACCTACAAATTCTAACAGGACGTGGTCCACAGTAATTTAAGGAATGAGAACTACAATATATTGCATTACTTAAATATTAATAAGTAACATTTTTACTATAAAAAAAAAAGGTAATATTTTTTTTACTGATTTTTAGGTAACATGTAACTGCATTGTTTCATTCTATGAGAAGTAGTTAAAAATGATATGGATGGATAAATGGTACATTGGTAATGGAACAAAATCCTGTAATAATCACATCCCTTAAGTAAATCTTTCATGGATCAATAATAATACCTCCCACTTGGAACATCAATAACATCAATCCCTAGCATAAGAAGGAAGTAATCCATTACGTATACATCCCAATAATGGATATATAATCCTAAAATATATATAAAATAAAAGTACATGATTCCCTTATCCTTACCATGTGATATATACTTTGTCTTAGAGGGACCTTCTTTTTTTTATTGAGAGGATCTTGGAGTTAGAGGGAGTCTCCGTGTATTTTACTTCTCACATTATACTTTTACTAATTAATTTGAGGTGGATTCTAGGGTGAGGGATCAATCAAGTCCCTCACCGGTGGAGCACTTAAAAAGTACCATCAGATTAAATCAGTGGTTCAAATTTGTTGATATTATAAATGAGAACAACAATACATCTCCACACACAATTGTGTCTCTATCACTATATCTTCTTCATTTGCTTCTTTTCCTACTTGCTAAAATTTGCAAAAGTTGCTCCACAAAGATCTAAATTATATGGAAAAAAAATTAATTTTGCTATCAATTAACTTCCGAAGAACAAAAGTTGTATATTGCTTGGGACCATATATGGTTCTTCTGCCCTTTTGGCTTTTATTTGTGTGTGTATATATATACATACTTCTCTAGTTGTAGTGATAATGAAAATATGGTTTAAGAAATCGATTGCATTTTAACCTTTAATCGATCTGTACTGCTAAAACCATGAAAAACAAAACAAAGAAGCAACCAATGCTTAATTAATTAAAACAAAAAGCAGGCATATGCGTAATTAAATTTCATCATCCATGGTGTGGCTAATGTTGTTTATGCTAATCTACCAATAGTTCTATTTCCTTCATCTAAACATTGAACTCGAGAGGACCCACATGGAAGGTAGATTATTTTGTTAGAAAAGTTTTGATTTGCAGCAAGAATATTCGAGGAAATTTGGTTGGTTGGAGTGGACAGGGAAGAGGTAGTGCAGGATTGTGTGTGGAAAATTGTTAATGTTCTCATTTTTAATATCAACAAATCTAAACCGTTCATTAAATCCAACGGCGTTTTTTACGTGTTTTACCGGTGAGGGACTTGATTGATCCCTCACCCTAGAATCCACCATTAATTTGAATACAAGAGAGAAAACAACACCACACGCTCCTTAAGAAAAATAGTTAACACAAGGAAAAATAGTCAATTTTATCAAAAAAAAAATAAATAGTTAATCTCATTTGATCTTTTAATCATATATTTCTACACCACTACTCATTGATTTATTATTCACTCTTCTAATCTCTTTAAATTAGTGAATTATAATTAGTTAAGAATTAATGTATTTACTTCCCTAAAAAAATGCTGTATTTATTTTTGGATTACAAAAATTTAAGATGACAAAATGGTGCATTAGTTCAAGACATGAAAGATGTTTGAATTTATAAATTTACTTGCATTTACCTTCCTCCAAAAATTCTAACGAATAATTAATATATTTTAGATCATTGAATGTTTTTTTGAGAGGATTATGATCATTGAACTTGAATTATTACTTTTCCTTTACATTTTGAGTGTGGAAGGAGTGTACACCATTGCCTACTTTTTAAATTTTAAATTAAAAAATATACACAGCTTTTAGAATTTTTACAAATAAAATATGATACAATATGTTCAACCTTAATTAACATCACGTTGTTATTGAGAATTTGAAATTTGGATCCTCTACACCAAAATTTGTCTTCATCTCTTTCCACCGATTTATGTCTCTGTCTCTCTAAATTTTGTCTAGCGTACGTAAGTAAAATAATTTTATACCTTGTATTAGTATGACCTTAAGTTTTAATCATTGAATCGATAAGTCACATCATATTTCATTTGATCCAATGATAAAAGTGTTCATTGGATATTTATTAAGAAAACAAAATATAAGAATATTGTATAAGGAAATGGTGAAAAATCATTTTAAAAGTTAGAAAATTATTGCTTTCAATAAAAAGTTTCAATTTTTTACTTTTTTACGATGACATTGGTTAACATAATTCAAAAAAAATTATCCAATAATAAAATCAACTTACATATAATACAAGATTTGTCGCACTTTTTATCAAGAAAGATTTGTCTCACTTAAATATCAAATAATTGAGTTCTCTGGTTAAAATTTATTTCTCTCAGTTATTTTATCATATGTTACTGTCTTTCTCTCCGCCCGCTCTATTTTTTATTTTAGAGGGAGAATATCAGGGGCACACAACTTTTGGATAAGTCCAATAAATATTAAACAACTCAAACCAACTAGTATAATTTTTTTTTTTTCTTGTTTGTGGTCAAAGCATAATCAAACTTTATCTCGATTTATTCCACAAATTATTCTAATTTTCAAAAATGCTTATCCAATCATCAAATTGACATCAAGTACTTCGGATTAGGAGTATCTTTTATCAACTTACAGACAATCAAAGATGTACAAGGTAATGTAGACATTGACACGTAAATTTAGACAAACAAAATATTGTATTAAAAAAAAATCAAAAACAACCTTGCATGAAGGATTGTTCATTGAGTTGTCATAAAATAGTTGTTAAAATATCATTTTTCTTGAAATGTAAATAGAGGCTAACATTGAAATTTGAAAAAGGGGGAAAAATTATCTAAGAATTGAGATATTAAAATTGAGCAAACGTGAAAGAGAACAAATTCAGATGATCCACTTTAATTTTGAATGCAATGACAAAGAAAAGTCGTCCATACACTTAAGAAAAATAGTTAACCTCGTTTAATCTTTTAAAGTAATAAAAATTGTATACAATATTAATTTGGCAAGCTTGTGTATGTACTATTTGAAAGCATCAAAATTTTGTGGTTTTAGTCTGCAAGATACTTTAACAAGTTCTCTGATCGACATGTTGAAGTTGTTGGTTTGGTCATGGATTAAAAACTATGTAAAGAGCCTATCTTATTATCAATATCAATAGTATACTAAGTTACTCATGTACTTAGGTGAGATTAGTCTGAAAGGACCGACTCACATAAAAAAATTATTTAATATTTTATTTTATATATGTTTCTTTCTAAAATAAATAGTAGTACATAAAAATAATATTAACAAAACAACAATTAATGTTGCATCAAACTTTGAAATCAAAAAGTAAATAAAAACTATGTTTTTTGTAAATATGATAATTAAAAAGAGTCGAATAAAGTATAATTTATGAATAAATAATATGAAATGCTAACAAATATCTTAAAGTATTATTTAAAAAAATCAAAAGAGATAATTTTTACACAAAAAAATATGTATTTTCAAGACAAAATTCTTTAAATATATTTTTTAGCAGCAATAAAATAACTTTAAACAATTGCCAGCATTGTCCATAATAATTTACTTGTAGTACTGATTGATTATTGTGGTCTTCGAGGCAATGATGCAATTTGAAAGCGCATCGGGAGAGGGTGACAGTCACCGAAATGCATTGTATATAGTCCAATGATCTGATACGGGGACTTGGGGGATGAATCTTCTTTTTTTACACATACTTTTGCTTTCATTTGACTACCGTAATAAACAAATGACGACGCTTATATATTCAACATTAATAATTAACTAGTGGGTCTCGTAATTGAATAAGATTAAGTAAACTTTAATAGAAGATAATTAATAAAAAATATCGAAATTGTTAGGTTGAATATTATGATTCGGTTTGAATTTTTGATCCTCCACATGCATCTACTTACGAACAAAAATAGCATTTGTTATAATAGTAGCATTAGCATTTAGCATTGCTCGAAGTGATTGCGTAAACCGTCAAATTAGTTATTTCCATTAAAAAAAAGCTACTCCCTCGTGATTATAATATTTAGTTTGCACTACTAAATAGATTGTCCCAACTTACACCATTAAAATAACCCCTTTTAGCAATTTTTTCATCATGAGATCTCGACCGTTAGAATAAATTTAAAATATATCAATGGCTTATATTGAAGTGGTGTAAGTTGAAGCAATGTATTTGGTGGTCCAAACTAAACTTTGCCCCGACTCAAATTGTATGTCACTTTAGAAAAAATATATGTCCCAAATTATATGTCGCTTTACAATACCAATGAAATATTAATGTTACTTTTCTTATTATATCCTTAACTATTTATTATTCTCTCGTGTTTCAATTCATTCATTTATCTTTCTCATATCATTTATTAAGGACAATTTTGTAAAACAACTCATAATATCCCTTTCCCACACAATATTAATTATATTTCTTAATATGTATGAAATGCCCAAAACGTCATACAATTTGGGACGGAGGGAGTATTTACTTCTTTGGGTCTTTATTATAACTTATAAGAAACAAAATCAAAAAACATTAAAACCAATACAATCATTAATTAATATGACTTTTTGAATATTTTTACAAATATATCCTTATAAAAAATTGTGAAACACTAAATACATCCACTAACATTAAAAAAGAATCATTAAATAAGGGATAAGAAAGTCTTTTAAACAATAACTACATCTTAAAAGTTGTAGCATTTTTTTTATAAATAAGACCAAATTTTTTTTAATTTTTTTTATAATAAAAACCGGAGAGGGAGTACTTTATAAGACACTTCCTAGATAGATCATTGAAATTGTGAATATTTAATGCATCATATTTTTTTTTCTTCCATGCTCCTCATATCCTCCTCCATCTCAATTTGTTTGATGAGGTACTCCCCGTCCATCAATTTCATCTCCCCCATCTTCATCTAGTTATACTTAGGATTTAGAATCTTGAATGCTTATATTGCTTTCAAAGATCGGAGTATGAGAGGAACCTCTTCTCCTTTTTATTTAGACTCTTGCATGCAAAATCAGAATTAGCGTGTGAGGATTTCTTTCTATAGGGAGCCCAACAACACTTGACTTATTTGCGCCTTTAAACTTTCTCTTTGCGTCCTTGCTTTTGAGTCCAAAGGTCTGGATGAAGGTCTCGTTGCAAGAAATTCATTATGGCTGAAGGAATTGGCAACTATCTATGAGTGACAATTATCAAAGTGGTGGAGGGCGACAATGATTGTTGAAATGGAGAGAGGTAGGGTTTATTGGTTTAGGAAGTTAGAAAAAATATATATATATATATATATATATATATATATATATATATATATATATATATAACTTTTGGAGGACATGCAACGCTGGCTATATATACCACCTTTCCTCAAGGAAAAATGGGTGCTCATGATACCTATTATGACAAAGTTTTGAAGTCAAGAAGAACTGGCACAAGAGGAGGAGGGGATGGGAGATCCCCTGTAAAATGTTTTTCGTCCCCATATAAAAATTGCCCTTTTTTTTAATAAAAATTGCCCTTTGAATCATTACAAAGTTGCAAATATTTTTTTTTATTAAAATGTTCTTTCTAACTTACATTTAATATGTAGAAACACTTTAACTTATAATTTCTCAATGTGTAGTGTGTGTGAGTTTAATCACTAAATGTTATATTAAGTAGAAATAATGATGTATTTAATATAAATTTTAAAGCAAATATATTACTTTGGTCTATCCAATGAGGAAAAAAAAAGATAAGAAGTACCGTTAAGTTAGAAAGATCTTTAAAAATAGAGATTTTAGATCAAGGTTACTGAATGAAGTGACATTTAGCATGAAGAAAGAAAAAAAAATTCCACCATGAAAAAATTATTTTTGGCATTAGATCAATTAAGAAACTCTATATTAATGATGCATGGGATTGGGACCACACCTCTCAATTTTCTTAAAGAAAGAATTCTAGAATGACTGGATACACTGGATTTCATAGTCATTCGTCATTATTATATTCCCAATGTGCTGAAAATGGACCAAGTCAAAAAATAATAAGAAAATTACTAAAAATGGACGAAGAAATGAGGGGACCAAGCTACAAACAAATTTTAAAAAATGGACGAAGAAATTTTACTAAAAATGGAAGAAGAAAACTACTTTTTTGTTTTAAGGGAAAGTTAAATGTTCATGCGAAAATTAAATATTTTTGTTTTAAAAATGAACGAAGAAATATGGACCAAGCTACAATGCATTTTTTTTAAAACTTAATACTCCATCCGCTTACTATTATAAGAAAAAATATACTTTTTTTATGTTCATTGAATAAATGATGTATGTGGTCTATATTAATGACCACATATATCACTTATTCAATGAATCTAAAAAGTAATTTTTTTTCTTATAATAATAACCGAACGAAGTACAAATTTTCAATTTACAATACAAACTTTAAAAATAGAGATTTTACTAAAAATGGACAAAGAAATTCTACATGAAATACTTAATTAACATAATTAACAGGAGCTTTGTCCCCTCAAAAAAGTAGTTTGGTGAAACGGGACTACCTCTAACTCTAATTATAAGACCTTTTTTATAAAAAAAAATAAAATTGTTCCTTTTTATAAGATTTTTTTGTATTTTCAATTACATTAATTATTTCTTTACCACCATACGCTTATTTATTTTGCATCATTTTATCCAATCAACAATTAATATTATGTTGAAAACATAAACTAACTCTCTCTCTCTTAAGGATAAAATTGTAAAAACAATAATAATTATAAACAAATTTAATATTATTAACTTTTTTAATTCTCGTGATTTTGGCCAAATAATCATATATTTAGGGATGGAGGCAGTACTATTTTCTGAAGGGAAAGACTCACTTGTGCTTTTAAGGCACATGTCAAGGAACCTAAAATAAAATTTTTGTCTAGAAAATTGTGCTAATTTATTATTTTAGAGATTGAAAATTAATATTTTGTAATAAATATTTATCATTTTAGAATCTTTAACATGCGCCTTAAAAACACAAGTTAACATTACCTTTTTTTTAATGAGTCTTACTACTAGCAAGTGTCTTACGGATACTTTTAAAAGATTTCAAATGAAAAAATTACAGAGTATGTTTAAAAAAAAAATGTAAGTATTTCAATTTACAATGCATCTAAAATACAAATTTGCATTAAAACTTATTATTAAAACACCTAGTAAATTTATTAAGGGTTAAATATATTTTTGGTTATATAAATATATTAATTTTAGTTTTAGTCCCTCTAAAAAATTTCTTTAACTTTTAGTCCTTATAAAAATTTCACGTAGAATTTATATTTTTGAACAAAATTTTTCAGAATAGTTTATAATATTTATTATAAGCATTTTTAAAAAAAATAGAATTTTTAACAAAAATAAATTAAATATGACTTTTTATATGTTTGACATTTAAAAATTCAAATTTAATTCATATTTTGTTAATTTTTTTTAGAGATTTTTACAATATTCTACATATTTATGCACAATTTCATTAAAAAAAACAAAACACAAGTTGACTTAAAATTAGAGACTAAAAATTTTATAGAGATTAAAAGTCAAAAAATAAAATTTAAAGTGACTAAAACAAAAAATTAATATATTTATAGGCACAAAAAACATATTTAACTCATTTATTAATTACTTCACTCCAATTACTTATTATATTTTTCTTTTTATGTTTTGCAATTCAACAGCTTGCATGTAACAATACATTGTTATTGTCAACTAAACTATGCTGAGGCGAACGGTCCTCACAAATCACCTCGTTTAATTTATAAGATAGAAAGAAAAAAAATACTTTTGAACCTCTAAAAAAAAACTAAAACCAAAAAAAGATATATTTCCTTTTATGATAAAGAGGCGATAAGAAAATGATATGGGACGTCGTCGCACGTGTGTGTAAAGTGTAAAGTAAAAAGGAGAGTGAAAAGACGCGCGCGAGTGGAAGTAATAAGAGTTGCCATCTTTGCCTGTCCGTGAAGAGATACCTTTATACTTGAAGTCTTCTATTTTTCCCACTCACAACACAAACATAAATAACACTCTCTTCTTCATTTCATTCATATGAAGTCTCCGCCTAACCTATCTGGTGTCTCCGATCACTACGCCGCCTGATCTACCTCCCTTCTTCCGGTATTCACTCTCTCTTTTAATAATGCTCATGTTAGTTGATTTTTATTTTCTTTTTTTTAATATACTCATACAATTAGCAGCTTCATTTCTAAGCATTATTTTATTCATTATCCAATACTATTTTATGATAAGATTCCAGTTATTGTTGGATCTCATAAGTAGTATATTTAGATTCGTGTTGTTGGGTGTGTGATTTTTATTTTTCAAACTATTATTATTCACTTTCCTCTTCTTTTTTGGATAGCATCAAACTCAATACCTCAGATTGGGTTTTTTTTATTTATGTAAGTAAATTATTTATTTTTATGTTTCTGTTCTCTTGTTCTTGTTGATTTTGAACTTGGAATACACTTTGATCTTCAATACATTGCAATTAATGATTTTTTTTTTTTTCCTTCACCTTTTGTTTTTGAACCCGTGATGACAACCTATGCTATGGTGCCTTTACAGATCCTTTCATGTGGGGGTGTTAGATGATGGAGTCTTGTGAGTGTATCGACACACCTTATCCCCCGGATGAACTTCTTGTCAAGTATCAATACATCTCTGATGTTCTTATCGCGCTAGCGTATTTCTCGATTCCGGTGGAACTCATTTATTTTGTTCAGAAATCTGCTTTCTTTCCATATAGATGGGTTCTTATGCAGTTTGGGGCTTTTATTGTTCTTTGTGGAGCAACTCATTTTATAAATTTGTGGACATTCTCAGCTCACACTAAAGCTGTTGCTGTTGTAATGACGATTGCTAAAGTGTCGTGTGCTATTGTGTCATGCGCCACTGCACTTATGCTTGTTCATATTATTCCCGATCTGTTGAGTGTTAAAACCCGTGAGTTGTTCCTTAAGAACAAGGCGGAAGAGCTTGATAGGGAGATGGGACTTATTCTTACTCAGGAAGAAACCGGAAGACATGTGAGAATGTTGACTCATGAAATAAGGAGCACGCTTGATAGGCATACTATTCTAAAGACTACTCTTGTGGAGTTGGGTAGGACTTTAGGATTGGAGGAATGTGCACTGTGGATGCCATCAAGAAGTGGTTTGAATCTACAACTTTCTCATACTTTAACTTATCATGTACAAGTTGGTTCTACTGTGCCAACAAACCTTCCTATTGTCAATGAAGTCTTCAGTAACCCGAGAGCTATGCGTATACCACACACTTGTCCACTTGCTAGGATAAGACCTCTTGTCGGAAGATATGTGCCGCCTGAAGTTGTTGCGGTTCGGGTGCCGCTTCTACATTTGTCAAATTTCCAAATTAATGATTGGCCTGAGCTTTCAGCAAAAAGTTATGCAATTATGGTTCTTATTCTCCCTACTGATAGTGCTAGAAAGTGGCGAGACCATGAGTTGGAGCTTGTCGATGTTGTTGCAGATCAGGTTTGTTTGATTTCTTTTATTTTATTGGTTCTTTTTTTTTTCCTGAATATTTTCTATTTCGTATTTCCGTTGTTTTCTATTCCTTTTCTTTTGATTGCTTTAACACTCATATTCATTGTCATTGTGCCTGTAAGTTCTGTTCTGAGTCTGACTATCGCTGTGAACTTGTTTTGGAGTTTGGAGCATAGAATAGTTGAAAATTAGGAAATGGCTATCAATCATTGGCCATTTGGGCTTTATGGTTATTTCTCAACCATCAAGGTAGAAGACAGAATATGACACCTAGTAACTTAAGTAAAGAACCATATTAGGTATGCATATGGAGTATGCACTGAGGTCGCTGAATTCCAATAAGCGGCTAAAAAAGGGAGGGCAGATCATGTAATTATGAAACCTGTGATATTTGTATTTAATACTACTTTTTGTCTGCAGAATTCAACCTCTGCGATATAGTTTACACATGGATTCCATCGTATGTTGTTTTCTTTTCACTCAATGTTGTATCCAAGCCAGTCTAATTTTGATTTTGGCCATTGAAGATATATAGTGGCTCTATATCAAGACTGAGATAGGCTCGGGTACTGTACTAAATTTAAGAACGATATTGGAAAAATGGGGTAAACAAACACGTGACAATGTCTAGTTACTTCTCTTAACATCAAATATTGAAATAATCTGATGCAGATCTGTCTAGGATAAATTTACAACAAATGTGTGTGGGACCTGACTTTTAAGTGTTTTATTCCCTTTGCCTGCACATGCCTCCTAATCCGAAAAGACCAAATTAAATACCTGAAACTTTTCATTCGATTGTATGGCTTTTAGGAATATCATTTTCTTTCTAGATTAAATTACCATATTAACTGTGTTTGAAATTTGCTTTTGTGACATTAAATATCGCGCCACAGTTGCCATTTCAAAATGTCGCCAACATTTTCTAGTGCTGACATGGCATTTGTTTCCTCACATGCACCTCAGATGTGGGGACATGATTGTGTTATTATTCATTTCAAAATTTTTACTTGATATTCTATTCCTCCGTATGCTGAATCCATTTAGTTTCCAAACAGGTAGCAGTTGCCCTTTCACATGCTGCTATTTTGGAGGAGTCCATGCGAGCCCGGGATCAACTCATGGAACAAAACGTTGCCTTAGATTTAGCTCGGCGAGAGGCTGAAATGGCAATTCATGCTCGCAACGATTTCCTTGCAGTCATGAATCATGAAATGAGAACACCGATGCATGCAATTATAGCATTGTCATCACTTCTTTTGGAGACTGAACTGACTCCAGAGCAGAGGGTTATGATAGAGACTGTATTGAAGAGTAGTAATGTTTTGGCAGCACTTATCAATGATGTTCTAGATCTGTCCCAACTGGAAGATGGTAGCCTTGAATTAGAAATGGCAAAAATCAACCTTCATGGTGTTTTGGGAGAGGTAATTTCAAGAAATCTGAGATATCTGTAACATTATTCGTTAACATCTACCATGAACAGCATTTATGTATTGTTTTTCTATTGTTAATGCAGGTCATTGAACTGATAAAGCCTATAGCATCTGTGAAAAAACTACCCATTACTTTAATTCTTGCCCCTGATCTACCTACTCATGCCATTGGTGATGAAAAGCGGCTTATGCAAACACTTTTGAATGTTGTGGGCAATGCTGTCAAATATACTAAGGAGGGCTATGTTTCTATAAGAGCTTCTGTTGCAAAACCAGAATCCTTACAGGATTGGCGACCTCCTGAGTTTTATCCAGCATCAAGTGATGGTCATTTCTATATACGAGTCCAGGTTATGACTTTGGCATCTCAATATCTGAACTCTATCCATATGTTAATGTGATTGAATTCTTGGGTTATCTAAATAATTAAGTCATCTAGATCATCCATACCTACATTTCTAGGAAAGAGCCCAGAGATATCTCTACCTTTTCATTATGTTATCGACTTATCATTGTAGCAACTGTTAGAAATTAATCTAGGTATTGATTTCCATCTCATGACTGACCCCAAACATCCTTCTTTGTGCAGGTTAAGGATTCTGGATGTGGCATTCTCCCACAAGATATTCCACATCTCTTTACCAAGTTTACTCAGTCTCAGAGTGGACCTGTTCGATCTAGCAGTGGTTCAGGTCTTGGACTAGCCATTTGTAAAAGGTAGGGAAAACATAATTTTGATGTTGATGCCTAGCAAGTCACCATTATTGCCCCTATGTGAAATGCATATTAACACTGCTGCTTAAATAGAGTAGTTTTTGTTTATTGAGTCACCATTATTGCCCCTATGTGAAATGCATATTAACACTGCTGCTTAAATAGAGTAGTTTTTGTTTATTGAGTTACTGACTCTCAAAATTGATTCAGATTTGTAAATCTCATGGGTGGGCACATATGGATGGAGAGCGAGGGTCACGATAAAGGAAGCACAGCTACATTTGTAGTCAAACTTGGGATTTGTGGCAATGCAGATCCAACCGATCATCAAACTGCAAGCAGAGGCCAAGCATATAGTGGAAGTGGAGGCCTTGCTAGATTTAAGCACTTAGTCAATGATGACGACATAGGTTTTTCTAATAGACGCAATCAAAGAAGTTTCTGATATCCAAAACACCAAAATTGCATATCTTTATATCAATGTCGACTGGCAGATATTGTATGATTTGCTGTTTGCAGCTATAGATTAGGATTAATGTGTCAGACATATTTCTAACAAACAGATCTTATCTGAAGCCCTATCGTATTAACTAGTTATACAATGAAACAAATTCAAAAATAATCCATTGCTGAATATAACTTCGAGCAGTATGTCAGGCAATGTTTTTAAAATCGGATTGAACCCGTTAGTTCAACCATTGATTTGAGAGCCAGTTAGTTCATCGGTTGGTTTAACCCTGATTATATTGTAGGTTCATTGAACCGAGTTTAACTGGTTGAACCACAATTGGTTCAACTGGTTTTATTTTTTGTATTTTTTCAATATCTGCTTGTCATCCAATTTAACCATAGTTGAAACAATTGAAATATGACTTGAATATCTTTCCGATTTGATCTTCAGTCCCATTTTTAAAACACTGGTTTTAAGGAAATGATGCATATCAACTCCAGTCTGTTACCTGTTGTCTTTCAGTGTTTTGGTTTTCTGCCAACCACTTGCTGGTGAAAGTTGTACTACTTCCTAATATGCATAGTAATTCCAATTATTATGAACTAAAAAACATTATTTTGACACAAATTTTAACATCTGACATTCTATGAACAAACAATTTTTTTTCTCTCTCCTAGACAATGAGGATCAGAAAAGGTCACTAGCTTAGAATGTATTATATATTTGGTATCCGATACGCTTAGAATGTACTATATATGGTGTCTTATACACAATGTTGATTTTTTGTCTCAATAATAGTTATTATAAGCTTAAATGAATAAAGGAGATGGATAATTGTGGAAGTATCAAGAATCATTGCTACAGAATCTGAGATTCTAGTTTATTTAAAAAGTTTAACTCAAATGTCCAGTTCTCTTCTTGTTACCAATGCTAGCTTCCCTCGAGGTATGACTGAATAGTCATTTTAAATTATGTTTTACTTGTTAGTGTGTGATTTTAAATTTAGCCAATATTATGTTAGGTTTTTCTTTTTGGTACAAAGGGAAAAAAACTAGGCAAAAAAGAAAAGAGAAGAAAAGACGATTAGAATCATCCAAGGAATTGAATCCTGAAAGCATCAGCTGCTAAGAAAGAGAGAAGGCCTACAAGAGGTTGATCTACAACCTACAATCTTAAGTCTTAATAAGCACTTAATTTGGCAACATAAAGTTACAGTCCACTTCACAAGGAACAAGTCCCTTATATTCTGCATAATTGTAGCATATCTATGACAAATGATGGTTGGTTCATTTATTAAGTTGAGAGAGCATGCTTGGTGTCTCTGTAACAAACCAATCTACAAATTTTGGATGATTAAGGCAATTGAAGGCCAAAGATCATGGCAAGGCATTCTGCTTGGGAGGTTGTCAACAATGCCAAGGAAGCTAAAGAATCATATCCTCCAATCTCCATCAGCATTCTTAATGAGGCCACCACAGCCGCCTCTGCCCAGGTTGCCAGGAAATCCAAGGTGAGGGAGCAGGTTTAGAGTTGGTGTCTGGCCAACAACTTTGAATCAAAACATACATGTTTCTTCACTATGAACTAAATTGCTATTCCGCCACAAGGCTGCCAAAAATAGTGAAGAATGAAGCTTTGATCCAATCAGTGTGGATGGTATTGTTTCAAGTGAAAATAAACTTAAAAAATATCTGGCTGCAGAAAAACCAACCCTTTTTGGATTTTTCTAACATGTGCAACATTTCCCATGTTAAAAGAACTAAAAATGAATTTTTTTTATTGAAAAACAACAATCAATTATTAAAATGTTATATATTAATATAAAATACACAAGTTTCAATACACACTATTTTGAAATTCTTAATATGTGCAAATTTGCATATGATAGAAAGTCTTTCAACTTCAATCATGGTTTATTAGAGATGTTGAATTCAAGTTTAGTTAGGACAATACATTCGTGTTAAATCTCTTGAGAGTTTTGTTCATATCAATTTAAGGATTAGTCTCTAAAGTTGCGCGTGAATAATATCTAACCCAAAAAAATACTAGGAGATTGTTTGTACAAAACAACTTTATATAACTAATATCATAATTTATACACATAAACGTGTTCACCATTGCGAACCAATCCTGGAATCTCGATTGAGAAATTTCTGCATTTTGAATCCGATAAATGACTTCCTCCGATTTCAATACATATTTTGACCTTCAATCTAAGTTCACTAACTTCATCCGTGTATCATACACAATTAATCAACAAGGTCATACACAATTCCATACGTGATGTGTTTTCCTTTGCTACAAATAGCATCGGCTATATAAGTCTAACCAAATGACACAAAATTCACGGCTGTCTTGAATGTATTATCAGAGGATTTTAAGCCGCAACAAGTTATATCAAGATGCAGAGGGTATCAGGGTACTAAGCATTTCCGTCATGGATTATTTAGTGGTCCGTAACCGGAAGTATTATCAGAGGATATACATCAGTAACAATGACAGTAAGAGGCAGAAAAATAAGATGCCATCATGAAAAAGGCGGAAAAATAAGAGACGAGTATGGAAGAAAGAAAAAAAGAGAAAAAAATATGCATCATGCCCTTTTGCCGCCATATGTTCTTTCTATAGACCATTGTAAAATTAACATTGGAGAATATGACAAAATAAGCTTTATTCTATCAGAGTCAAATACTCTATTATATTTTAACAAGATAAGCTTTATCCTATCATCGATTATTTTTCTTTTCTTAGTCTAGAAACGACCACCTATGTTTCTTTAGACCACTCCAATAATTGCATGTAATCTTGTATCATTTTAAAACATGAATAAATGCTTCCATGGTAAAAATAAATAAATTGAGTTGGGGCTATGAAAGTTGAGATAAATAAAGCCATTAGCAAAGTATAAAAACATAACTAGCAAAAGTATAACCAGAGTGTTTCCGCAACAAAATCATAACAAAAACAGCAAAACACAATTTAGTACAGGGACTATTATAAATTCATACACCTGATAACTGAAAATTAAACAATGTCTTAATCCAACAAAAAGATCGTTAAAACTACTTTAAAACAGCAACTGAGGTCAGCCCAACAATTCGGCCAAGCAATCTCAGACTGCAGCGGCCTTCTTTGATTTCTTTTGCGGTCTGCACAAAAAGATATTCGTTAAAACAATAGTGCATAGCATTGCGGAAACCTAGAAAATACATGGCAAGTATAAATTATAATACTCACTGGGTCTGGGTTGGCTTTGCGGCAGCAGCAGGTGGAGCAGCAGGAGCTTCTGCTGGCTTTTCTCCTCCAGGACCCTAAACATTTTACAAAGAAAAGGCAAAATTTCCATTAAAAATTGCAAAAAGAATGCTTGTTAATGTACTAAATCCTCAAATCATATACATCTATGCTATACATCTATGCGTGTCAAAAGAATTGAGAAATCATAGGTAACTCACTTGAGCGAAACGCTCCTCCCTCCTAGCATGCTTCCTCTCACGGCTGGCCTTGTTCTTGGCACGTTTGGCCTCAAACTGGTCAGACAGGGTCTTCTCTCTAGCCTTCTCAGCTTTGGACTTGTGAATGCTCTCCATCAGCACTCTCTTATTCTTAAAGACATTACCCTTAACCTTCATGTACATGTCATGGTACATGTGCTTGTCAATCTTCTTGGCCTCACGGTACTTGCGGAGCAAACGTCTGAGAACACGCATTCTCCTCATCCAAAGAATCTTTGTGGGAAGCCTTGCCTCTCTGGTACCCTTCCTCTTACCTATGGGCATTCAGACAAACACAACAAATTCATATTCTCTCTAAGACTGACCATAAAATAACCCACCTCAAGCCAGTTAAGGAATGCAGACTTAGTAGTTTTGTTTTAGGGAACAAAACAGTATCATGGTATTTTACAAAAAACAAGGCTTGTATATCCAATTGATGAGCAACTCAGTAAAAAATTAACAATTTAATTGTGAATGAATCTAAGACAATGGTTTCTTAACAATTACTAGATTACAAACTAGCAAGTATAAGAAGTTAGATTCCGAGCTAAAGCAGCCAAACCAACAATGATGAAACCACTTCTTCAAGTAAGAAATCAAATTTTGGTCAACAAAAAA
>Ga0228711_1005744_pt1 | contig 18792 bp, 5 predicted proteins | sample MedpolnodulmetaG_2_FD_177996 | JGI IMG/M metagenome (GOLD analysis project Ga0228711, IMG submission 177996) | Root nodule microbial communities from Medicago polymorpha collected in Santa Monica, California, United States - brown nodules | ecosystem: Host-associated > Plants > Roots > Nodule...
ACGATTCAGATCCAAGAAAAAAAGTCCCCCTTTTTTCTAGGTCAGGCTCAGACAATGACTTCCTCGAGTTATAGCTTGGGGGAAACTCTTCCGGGTTAGGACAAGGCCCCATCTGAGTTAGGATCCAGGTCTAACTAGAATATAATGTAGGGTGGACTCAAACCATATTGACATGCCCTAAACCCCATTGGATCGTGGTCTGAACCATCAATCTGGAATGTCTAGTATGGATCCAAATGTGACTGCCCATAAATCATTACAAGTGTCTCTTGAGGACATATGTCCAAGTGAAGGCCTAATAGCCAAAACTTTACTGATCCCTTATCAGTTCTAATGCACAATTGGGCCACATAACTCATTTTTTCCCTAATATTTGCCTCACACTCTTGACCACTCACTGACTTGAACTTCAGAGCACGTGTGGTTATACCACCCGCCTCTGATGGAGAAGGACTCATGTGGATCAACAACAAATTCCTCCCTCTTCGTACCAGCAGCCAACCCTTAGACGATCTTCATTAGGTCTGAAAGGCTCAAAAATTAAGAAAGGAGGTTAATAATTTTACCAAAATAACTCTAGTTGAGGTCCTAGGTTTAGTGGGAAGAGCTTACTTTATAATCACAAAGTGCTGAACAAAACCCCCTTAAAGATAATTATAAAGTGACTATTAATGTCACTTTATTAATAAAACATTTACCTTTTCCATTTTTTTTAAAAGATCTACTAGTTTCTTATTAGTAAAACAATAAGTTGTGAGTGATTTCGCATGATATTAACTACATGATATAATTTGAAAAATGCTTAAGTATACTTTTGGTCCCTTAACTTTTTTAATGTTGCGATTTTGGCCTTCTAATAAAAAATGACAAATTTAGTCCCTTGTGAATTAGCTCTTTGCAATAGTAGTCCTTTTAGTCAATTTTGAGTCAATCAACACCTATGTGGCATGCCACATGTGTAATTATTGAATTAAAAAAGCTACATAATCATTTTAAAATTAAATATATGAAAAATGATATTAAAAAATTTAAAAAAAAATCAGAAAAAAATAAAAATAAAAAACCTAAATCCCAATATTCATTCCTTCGTCTTCATTTCTTCATATCAATCTCAATCCAACCTAGGAAAAAAAATTAACAACTTCCACACACTTTCCAATCCTAGCATTATATGGGCCTTAGGCCAAGTTTGAGAAAAGGGCTTCTGATATAATATATCATAATTTTTTTATATAAATAATGAATGAGACATGCAATAATCATTGTGATTGACATATCTTGTCACCCCAAGTCACCATAATATAATATTTTGAAATCTCGGTTATGCAGACACCCCGAAACATTGTGTATCAAATGCACATCGTCTTATATATTATTATTAAAAAAGAAGAACCAAATCCAAGAAAGCTAAGTAAACTACACTTCCCTCACACCCATTAACATTAAAACCTTTTATCATTTGATGTTAGTTATAAAAAAATCACAAAAGACTAAATTTGGTGTCTTTAGCATGAAACTTTAATGATGAAAGTCATATTATTATTATATTATGAAATCTAAATACAAAGTCGAGTTTGCTTCAATTTGAAACACAAAAAAATCCTAAACATAAAAAAACAAATTTAGTCTCTGGAAAGGAGTAGAGATTTTGCATTTTACATGTTTCTTCTGCATTTTACGTTTTACTTTTAAGTTTCACGTTTTGGCCAAGAAAATGATGGGGAGTGTGAAAATGAAAGTAGTGGGCTGGGGGTGTGAAAATGAAATGCTACTGGGTTATAAAATAAAAAGGACGAAGGGCTACTGCACTGAAGTCTGATAATGGGTTGGACCCTCTTTGGAAATTTTGCTATATAAACCCCCTTTAGAAAACGTATTGATATATAAACCCCCTTATCAAAAAAAATTGGACCCTCCACGGACATGGGTCCTAGGCCGCCGCAGTCCCGTCTATGATTTTGTTTTCATCTTTCTTTTGGTTTTTGGCTTTCTGTTAATGCCTCCGCTTATAGTTTTACAAATAGTTCTAGTGGCAATGGTGGTGGAGAGGGTCAAAAGTAAACTTAAGCCTTTGAAAAAAGTAATTAATGTTACATTGTAAACTGAAAAGCAAAAATAACTTTAGTACAACTATTTTTTTATAAATGTGACTATATTATGAGAATAATAAACAATTCACATGATTTCATATTGGTCATTTGAATTTATCAATAATATGTCTTACTAATCTCATACGTACTTTTGATATGTTTTCATATCCTCTTCCTCTTCTTTTTTTTCTTCCTTTTTTTCTTTTTGAAAAAAGAATTAAAAAATTAAAAGTGTATAATGAATAACGCCGTTCGAATACACATAGGAAATCAAAACCTAGGATTTGTCCATGTCATATTTATCGATTTTAGTTATATCTATACATTGTACATTTATATATCTAATTTAAAATAATTTTTACCATATCAGTATCATATTCCTATCGTGTTAAATTTCTGAACTTCATAGCTCTAATTGATAATAAATCCCTTAATTAGAAACTCAATTCTAATTTGGTTTATGTGGGTTGGTGGACGCGACAACTAGAGAGTGTTAAGATGTTGACATAATGCTTTTACAATGATGACACGCATGAATGAGTCAGAAAACAAGTAGTGGCTATGAGAACCTGATTTTCTTCATAACTTTTTGAAGAGCAATAATATATTTTCCACTAATAATGTCGGGATTTGAAAGAAAATTTTGATAGGCTTGTTTATTCCGTGTAACTACGACAAAGAAAAGGTGAAGAAGGTGTGACAAATTCCTTGTACATACTTCTTCATTTCATTATGGGCAGACCTAATAGGATCTTCTTCAATAGTTGTCTCAATTTTTATGGCTGAAACTATCCGTTTTCTGTGGATATATGTGAGGTCATTCCATTGAAAAATTAATCATGTTGAACTCATAGGAGTCAACTCTCACGATATGATATCGTGAATAATATCAGAAGAAGTATTCATATTTAATATCTAATATACTTGTACCAATATGAATGGAGTTTGTGGAGGGAGCAATTTATTTTATAAGAAAAAAATGAAAAAAATCTTTTAAAATCTACATCATACTCCCTTAACAACATACTAGTATCCTAAAAAAGAAATATCACAATAATTGCTTTCTCTTAAATGAAATATAAGAAGAAAAAAAATAATAGTTGAAAAATTGACGTATGTGATTTAAATTTTAGATCACTTTCCTAAATGAAATATAAGAAAAAATTACGGTAGTTGAAAAGTTGATATATGTAGTTTAAATTTTATACCACACACATAAACATTTTAACTATCTTTTTTTTTTTTTTTTTTTTTTATATTTCATTTTAGAGTAATTTTAAAGATCTTGAAAACTAATTATATTTTTTTGGAATGCTTGAAAACTAATTATATATTATAGTTGAACATTTTTTAGTTACAAATTTACCCTTAACAACATACACTTGTTTTTAAATTCAAATTTTAAAAAAATATAAATAAAATATTGAAAGTGAAATTGAAATAAATTTAGATAACGATATGTTATAAAATAGAACTAAAATTAGACTAAAAAACAATAACAATTAAGTAAGAACTAAATTTATAAAGTCTACATTTTACAACGATCAAAAACATATTAAACTTTTTATATAGAGAGAATATCTCTTTCCATCTTTTATATGTTTTATGAAACAGATCCTATGTTCCATGTTTTAAAGAATTCACACTAAATTGCCTCACCAAACAAATGTATCTTAATAACTTGCCACCTTCATAGTTCATTTTAATTTATATTTCATGATATAGTATTAATCTATATGTACGGGAAGAAATTTAAAACATAAACAGTGGAAAAGAAGAATAAGAAATTTAATGGAGGAGAATACTATTCCAAAGAAATAATAGTACATCTAAAACAGTTTTTTTTTTAATGAAAATAGTTGTACGCCAAGTTAACTGTGGGACACATCTATAATACACTATCAAAAAAAAGAAATGGGAATGCTACAATGGGGAAAATAAATTTTTTATTCATTTTTCTAAATATCCTTAATTAATATTTATTTTCTTATCTCAAATATTTTTCTTCCTTAAAAAACTTACTAGGCACATACACTCTTCAAATTAGTCGTGTTTCAGTTTTGGACATGTGTCGTGTCTAATATGACACTGACACATATAATTACACTAAAATATGTAATTTTTTTAAAATATTAACGGTGTCGACGTGTCAATATTTATGTCGTGTTTGATGTTTATGTCCGTATAGCTTAAAACTACTACGGCCACCCGAGGAAACCGTTTATTTTAATTTAGAGATTATAAAGCTAGGTACTTAAAAGCCTTATTTAGTTTAAGCCTGACGTTATCTCCAAATATATTATTCATCAACAAAAACACCTGAAGATAAAGCAAATACGGTCAGAAATCCATATCTGCTATTAATAAAATGAGAGGATAAAGTATCTTATTCCTGTTTGCTTTCATGAAGTGTGCAATTTATATCAAAGAACCCCATTCATGGAAAGACTGAATTTTTTTGTTAACAATGTACGTCAATATACTGGATTCATTTTAATATTAATTACTTGTGTGTTTCTGAAAATATGACCTTTTTCAAAAAAGATTAGAAGAAATGATATTTTTACAATCATTTTATAACAAATTTTGGACAATTTTCTCTTTCAAACTTACATTATGTTTTTATTCTCTCTTTCTTTTTCGCTCCCTCTCAATTGTTTTTGACCAATAAGAAGAGAGAGAAAAAAAAATTGTCACAAGATTTATAACCAAATGGTTGTTCAAATATCATTACTAAAAAATAGTCACCGTTTGAACTTTAATAGTTTTTTTTAAGGAAAAATATATTGGTTTCTAATCACTATGTTCAGGAAAGGGACCAATTTTTCCAAAATATGAAATCACTCGCAAATGGAGCGAAATTGTGCATTACATGTATGAGTTGGCGAGATACTCTTTCCTATTATGTTAGGAGAAGTATCTTTAGTGCAAATGATGTGGTGAAAACGAGGCATTGGATGGTGCATTGGTACAGATACACGTATCTTGTCGATGGATCAACCTTGGTTAGCAATAAGAGAGAGTAGCTCGCCAACTCAGACAGGTAATGCACCAGGTTTTTTTTTTGAAGAAGCTAAACTAACCCCCTCAAATTGACACCAGAGAGAATCGAACCTGAGACCTTGAGGAGGTAATGCACCAGGTTACTCCATTTATGTGAGTGAATTGATTGATCAAGCTACCAAGACGTGGAAAGGCTTCCTTGTGTGTCATCTATTTGATCCACATACTACAAATTTGATCATGAAAACTCCTTTTTTTTTCCTAAGTTACTAACGATATGTTGGTGTGGAAGGGAGAAAAGAACGTACAATATTATCTTAGTATTGTTTATGGAATTTGTGCACAATCCACTCGAAATACTACGCATTTACGCAGGCCAAGAAGTTGGAATTCTATATGGAAAATTGAAGCACCAACATAGGTGAAAAAACTTCTTTGGAGAGTATGTCGTGATTGTTTTCTTACTCGTATTCGTCTTCTTAGTAGATGTGTTACATGCCCTTTTGAGTCTGTTATGTGCAGTGACAGTATACAAGATACTTTACACACTATTTTTACTTGTCCCTGATCGATTCAGGTATGGCGCGCAATGAACCTACGAGTTGATGTAGAGCTAGTCATGATGTATTTAGATATTCTGAGAACAGTTGTTTTTAGATTATTACAATGATTTCAAACACCCAGATTTCTTTATTTGCAACCGTTCTTTGGATCCTCTACAAGCGTCAAAATATAAAATTATGACAACAAGTAGACGAAACGAATACCTGAGTTTTGAATGTGTTGTGCATATGTTAGAAAACTTAAAGCTTGCACAAGAGTTGTGCAGAACCGCAAGAATAACAACCACCATTGTTCCACCAGGATTGAGCAATATTCACAGCGCACAATGGCACTGTCCCTCCTCTAGTAGATTTAAATGTAACGTTGATTCATCGTTCTCCTTTATTGATACTCCCTCCATCTCACAATAGGTGTATTATTTCCTAAAAACAATTTCTCAAATTATTTGTCGTTTTTACAATATCAATACAACATTTATAATTTTTTTACATTGACATACCTTTATTTATTGTATTTCAATCATTTAGAACTATTCCACTAACCATAATTAATAAGGGTGTTTTAGTAAATGATACAAATTTTTCAATTAAATTAACATTATTAATCATTTCTTTAATAACCATGTAAAACTCAAATATGCCTCCTATTACGAGACAGAAGGATTAATAAGGCTGGTGTCAACATGTGTATTCGTGATGCTGAAGGGTGCTTGGTGTTAGTGAAAACAACCTGGTTCTCCCCATTGTGTTCGTGAATGTCGGTGAGGTGTTAAAACTCTCTCAAGCGCTACAGCGGGTGGTTGATTTAGGTTTTGATAGCACTAATTTCTCTCTTGATTCGAAGATTGTTGTCCATGCTTTTAATGGTGACAACAATAATAATAACGAGTTTGACAGTATTATTCACCATTGTAGATAGTTGTTTAACACATCTTTTAACAACTCTAAGGTTGAGTTTAGCCCGAGGCAAAAACAAACAGGGTCGCTCATGAATCGGCATGGACAACCTCATTAGAAGTTAGCTTCCAATTGTTTATTGATGTACTGCCTTATATTTACGCTTTATTATCTAATGAAATGAGATGAATGTTTTCCCTAACAAAATTAAGATAAAACCAAAATTATTAAGTACTAACTTTTTTTTGGAAAAAGTACTAATTTAAAACAATTATATTTGCAATAGGAAATATATTCAAGTCTTGTTTTAATTTATAACATAACATTAAAGTTTCCTCAAGAAAAAAAACATAACCTTAAAGTTTATTTCTCTGTTTCGCAATCAAGAATTACAAGGTTCCTATGTTTTTTTCCTTAAAAAAAAAGGTTCCTATGTTTAAAGTCGATAGCAGAGTGAATTTTTTTGTTGTAAGAACAAACAGCATAGGGTTTTTTTTCACGATAAATTCATGGGACAAACAGAGAGGGTAATAGTTGGACCACCATATCGATCATATCTCATTGTTTTTACTTAAAAAGTCATCATGATTTTTGTTTTCGTTATGTTACTATCTAGCATGTTTAAAATATGTTACTGAAATATTGTTTGAGCAGAAAGTTTGATCAATATCTTAATGAATCCCATAAAAGTGTAAGTTCATAATTCTCTTTCCGTCCAAAATATAAGAGAATAATATTTTTTTAATTTGTTGAATGATTAATGTATATAGACTATAATAAGGATTAAATACATCATTTATTTAATAAATATGAAAAATATTATTCTCTTATATTTAAAGACTAGAGGGAGTGGTTCGATTTTGTAACATAAATGCTGCAGTGTTTAACTTCTTCCCGATAAATTCTTAAAATAACCATTAATTTTACTTTAATTAATAATAATATACTCATTTTCCAAAAAAAAAATATTTAAAATTTTTTATATCTCATCTCAATGATATAATGCCCATAAAAAAACAAGTCATTGAAAAAGTTTTATTTTCCTTTACTCCCTAGCACTTATACTGATTCTTGGCAACATCTAGAGTTTCTAACTTTCTTATGACTCTTCACCATATTCTGGCTAGAAAATCTTCGCCTTTTCAATTTTCAAACATAAAAAGCAAAAAAATATTGCGCCTACATGTGGTTAGGTAAAAACCAAGTAAACTTGTGTAGCAACTCATTCACATAGTAGCCCCATGTTTTCCCCATGTTTTCATTCTCTTGGTAGTCCAATATTTTGATATCAGGAGATTAATAAAATAATATTTATTTTGAAAAAGATTTAAGTACTATTATGGGCAAAAAGACTGAATTCTAGAGGAACACATTATGAGACTGCAATGACGATAAATCGTTGCATCCTAATACCAAGTTTTAAGTGTAAGTGGTTAAGTTTTATATCACTTATGAATAAATAAAATATTGGATATTTTAGAGAGTTGATCCATACTCCCTAAAAAAAAAGAAAAAGAGTTGATCCATATATTAATCTTCTAAAGTTTTAAATAGAGATGTGGTAACTCCCTCTCTTGTGGTCCTAAAACATTGGCAACAAATGGTATCAGAGCCTTGACTCATCTTGGTGGGGGAGCATGAGCTAGATCTTGTTATATGAGTGGGAACTAACATTTACAGTAGATATTGTTGGGTTTCAAATTTAGTGGTTAAGTCTCACATAGTTTATGAATGGTAAAATGTTTGATATATAAGAATGGTGATTCATATACTTGGTGTCTTAAGATTTTTAGTAAAGATAAGACATCTCCATCACTTGTAGTCTTTAAACATTGAGTGGTTGTTGCTCTTATGCCCCTAGACACCCCAAGAAGAGGCTATACGAGAATCAGGTCAGATTCCTTTCAACAAACTCAACAAATTTTTACATATACTCTTGAAATCCAACTTGTAAAGGGACATCTGCTAAAAAGAAAGGTACACACCGAATCTAAAACCCTAGTCCGCTCACCCACTTAAATCATAAACTGACTTGAGCATTAAAGTCCTTGCAAGTTCAATACCCTCTTGCGGGAGTCAACTACGGTTATTTACCGCATTTCATCAATTATTGTTGTTGATCTAGATCTTTCTCATATCAATTACTATATATAGACAATATTAAAAAGTTTTACATATACGATAATGGTTTGTCTCTTCATTGATAATTGACGTCTCTAATATATAAGAATTATAGTGTGATATTAATTAGACTAAGATTGAGAAGACCAATGCTACCTAATCAATACAAATCATTGACTAATAATAATTCATGAATACAAATCAATATTTCTAAATATAAACATATTTTCTCACACTCCCGCGGTCGAAGCACGAGGCTATCAATAAATATTGGTATATAATTTGTAGAGAATCAAATTTTTATTCTTCAATTTTTATAAAAAAAATTAGACAATAAGATAATCACATGATGCAAAAATGAAATATAGTTAGACACACGTTGAAAATGTTTTAGTGACATGACACCGTTTTGAAAAACAAAGGGAATCGTATAATACAATTTTTACACAACAATGATATTTAAACATTCTTTTCTCTCTATTTCTGTAACATTATCAATTTATCACATCACTTTCTTTGTCTGTTTCTTTCTTAAAGTGTTGATGAGGCGATTGAGTGTTTGCAAAACTTTTTTTTTTTCTTAAACCTTATCTCATATAAACCACTTTTGACATACAATATCACTAATGCATTTGCACTACTCACATCTACAAGCATCTAGCCAAGCACAAAAAGGAATCTTCCTCAATACCAAAAGGGTACTTTTGTAAACAAAATTTTTGTCATTTTTACTATAAATTCTTGAACCACCACTTCACTTCTTTTCACTTCCATCCATAAAGAAAGAGAAAGAGTTAGAAATCAAAAGAAAGAGAGAGAAAAATGAGGCCAATCAACACTTTATCATCACCATCATCAACTCAAACCAATGAGATTAAGATATGGCAATCTCCAATTCCATATCTATTTGGAGGCTTAGCTATAATGCTAATTTTAATTTCAGTTGCATTGGTGATCCTTGTATGCTCCTACAAAAAACGTGGTTCTTCTTCTCAATCATCAAATTCAGATGAAGAAATGAAACAGGTAATGTCCAAGAACATAGAGAAGATTAATTCTGAGCCAGAAGTACTTGTGATTATGGCTGGAGAAGATAAACCAACTTACATAGCCAAACCAATTATTATCACTACTTCTTTACCTTACTGCACTTGTGGAGCTGAGTCAACTTCAACAACATCTTCATCAACCTTAACCATTGAGCAAACATTAACTAATTAAGTTGTTGTAAGCAACAAAATTTTGATATAGTATAGAGAGCGCTTCCTTTATCATATTCTAGTGGTTTTGTGAGCACTGAATATGATCACTTAAGATGAGGTTTTTTTTTTCTTTCAATTTTTCCTTTTTCTTTTGCATGAAGTTTTGCTTTTGATAATGAAGGAATGGCGACTTACTTTGCTACTAACTATGTTTGTTGGTTTTTTGTTTAATAAAGTTTGAGGATGTTGTTAATATATTTAGTTATGCAAATTAATCACCATAGTAACTAATATCTAAGTGATTTGACTAAGGTGGTTAATAAACTATAGTTAAAGATATATTATTTGAAAAGCTCGAGTTCGAATCGTGGCTGTGACTTCACTTACCTGCTGGTTGAACTAGGAATACGAGGATTACATTCTTATGAAAATCCAAAATTCAAAAGGAAAAAAAATTAAACTAATTATGAATTTGATCTTATATCAATGCGTAAAAAGGTTATTTGTTAATGAGATATTAGCTCTTTAAATAAATCTAAAGTATTTTGAGAGTAATTATTTGAAAATCATAACGAACCAACCAATTCAACCCAAAATCAGTTAATTTGGTAGTTAATTTGATACTTTTTTTTTGACGTATTTATCATCTGATTCGATTGTGATTGAACTAATTAGCTATTACTAGAATTGAAGATCTTGCATGTTTGATCTTCAATTTAGTTTACTCGGAGATTCATTGGTTGAAAAAAAATAATAATCACCATCTATAGTCTAAGGCTCTTAGCATAGAATTGAAGACAAGTAAAAACAACAAATTACACTTACACAAGAACAAGAAATCTCCTGAACTAATTTTTAATGTATAAACATATTCTCTTAATTTTTCTATCTTAAATCATGGTTTGGAATTACATTCTCTTGAACATAGTCCGTGAGTTTTTTAAAAAAGAGTATAAATTGGCATGTCACATAAAAACATCATTTTCTTTTTGTTTCGATTTAGCATATGATTCCATTTGTTTTGTGAGTTAAAATTTCTGAGCGTAAGGGATGACACGAAACGCATAAGTGTGTATTTCGTAAGCAAAAGCAATTATTATTTTAATGTGGGACTTCACCAATAACCAAATACAAACAACCTTTAGTGCTCTTTCGTAAAAATAATCGTTATTTTTTAGTCTCAACCCTTCGTTTTAATAGAAGAAGAGTTTTACTGATGCAAAATCTAGATAGAAAATAAATAAAGTTTGATCGATAATTGTTTTAGTCAGAATTTAAACTCTACTTTTTTTTTCGCTTATAACTATTTGAGTTTGATCACTTGTTTAAACATACATTTAGAGAGATTAAGATAAAGAAAAGAGAGAGAATCATATTTTGGTGGGTTGATGATGAAATAATCACTGGCTAGCATTGAAGTCCTTAAACCCATCAAAATCACATAGGAAAAATGGCATAATGGATAACACAGCATCTAGGCATGTGAAAGTGGAACCCTTTTGTTTTATAGCAAGAATGTGGTTTTCTTTTTTCACTTTGTAGGAGCAATATTAAAGATTTGGCATTAGTCTTCAAATTGGTGCAGCGGCGAAACGCACTTGTTTTTCTTTTCTTTTCTTTTCTTCTCTCTTTACTTTTCTACTTTATTTGATCAATTTTGGGTTCTCTTCATTACTTTACGAAGTGATTTATTTAGATTTATAGCTAAATTATAGTATGAGTCTTTTGAGTTTGAAGTTTATAATAAATTTGTTTTTAAGTTATTTTGGTCACACATAAGTCATTTACGTTTGTAAACATTTTCGATTTAGTATTTTTCCACATCATCGTTTTTGTAATGTTTGGTTAACATAAGGACTAAATGAAAAACGTTTACAAACTTAAAAGACTTATGTGTGACCAAAATAACTTATAGGACCAATCTGTTACAAACATCAAACTTAAAAGACTTATGTGTGACCAAAATAACTTAAATGCATATTTTATTACAAACCTCAAACTTAATGACCCATAGTGTAATTTAGCCTAGATTTATTTAATTCATATTAACTTTTTTTTGCAAAACCAAAACAACATTGTAAAATACCACTCCTTCTGTTTTAAAATGAGTATCGTTTTACTCAAAAAATTGTTTTAAAATGAATGTCACTTGTATTTTTCAATGTAGAATTATTATTTTATCTTTAATATTACTCTCTAATTAATTGAGTGTACATTACTTCCAAAACTAAGCATCAATATACATTAAATAAGACTAGTTTAGTAAAATTGTCATGTCTTTTAACAACACTATAACTATTACATTTTTTAATTTGTGTGTAAAAACCTTAAACGACACTCATTTTAAAACGGATGAAGTATTATTTAAATTTAACTATATATTTTCTATATGATACAAATGTCATTTTTTAATTGATCAATATATAGTGTGAAAAATTACACAATGCAATATTTTCTGTGGTACAGGTATTTTGCTTTTGTGAGACGCGGCGGCCTGGAATTGCAAAATTTGGTTAGTGGAAGTCCACAAGTTGAAACTTGAAACCTTTTTTTGACAAAAGTTGAGAGTTGAAACATGAAAACAGCTAATTAAATGTGAGTAAGTGAGGATTAAAATATGCGAATTGGCGCAACATCAAATTGACATAAAGTAACGGATACACATTTTGATTTTTTTTATTTTGAAAAAAACAAATGATATTGATTCAAATTGATAGAGTATATCGATGCAATATAAATTTAAAGGCTAAAAATAAAAATGATAAATTTGCGAACAAACTCACAACATCCATGTTAATTACATAAAACGACAGAGTACATATGTCTACAAATATGATTATATTTAAGTCTATGGAATATTCATGTCTTCGGATTTGTAACGTTGACGACGTCAAAGTCATTGATTGAATTTGTACTTGTTCAAATATAATTTTTTAACCTGAATCAAATAAACATCGCACTAAGACGAAAAATCAAACCAAACATAATAAAATAAATGAATCAAGACGGAAAATATGTGTTAATAATTTATTTGACTAAAAGTGAAAGATAAAACAAACATGAGGGGTGATTTCGGATCAAGACCGACTCTAAATCACCCTTCTTTGGTAAATCAAGAAGAATATAAATGGCAACGGCTAGAGTTTAAGGAAGAAAAAAAAAGTGATATCAAAGCGTAATTTGGTATAAAATTATTAAGTACTTGTTTACCAGTGTTTTTGGTAAACAAAAGTGATTATTTTAAGATTTGTGTTACTTGCAGGATCAAACTTGAAATCTTATAACATGTTTTGCAATGTTTTTTTTCAAAAAATGTTTCAGTGTTCATGATGTTCATGCGTTTTAAATGTAAAAAGATGAAGAAAAAAAACTGTCTTGTTCAACAAAATCAACAAGGTTTTGAGAATTTAAAATAAACAAGAACTTTGAAAGATAAAGTGATGAAACTTTAAAGAAAGTAATTTGCATTGCTTAAATGAGAGTTGGTTCATCAAATCATATATACATTAACTTGTTACTCTTTTCTCTTTGTGACTTGGATATTTCGAGCATGAAGAATTCAGAATATGATTTGCGACCTCTATTCCTTTGATCTCGCCTCTTCAACGAGAATTTGAACTCCCTCCGGTCGAATTATGATACTTGAAAATGCTAACATCCATTGAATATCTTGCCGAATCACATTTATATTCAGCTTATACCTGAAGAAACCTCCCTTCGACTCAACCAAACTCCTGTCGACAACAAGCGTTTAAAATACATGCTAACAGTACCATTTATTACTTGTCAGTTTGATTTTAGGTCTAGTTTTAACATGTTAGTCTGCTTAAGGAATATGTTATTAATTTTGATAAATATGACTACTTTAAAAAAAAAATTGTCTCTAAATATAAGACTATCTACAAATTTCTATATACATCAATTTCTTTTTTTTTAAAATACACCTATCATTAATATTATCAATATATCTTAAAATATGAAAAGTTAACATGAAATATCTTTATAAATAAAGGGTAATTTGATAATAGCTAGTAACATACATTTATGACAAATTTATTACTTCAAACACTTTCTTTAATACCTGCGATTTTTGTAAACTATTCCTAGAAAAAGGGACGGAGGAAGTATTTCTTCAATAGGTCCATGGTTATGACAACTTTGAATAAACTAACAACTAATAGATCATTAAGATTAAGATTAAGTTCTATTTTTTGTAAAACAAAAAAGATTAAGTTCTTTGTTAACATCCAATGTATCAAATAATCTTGTGTATCTGTTATGCTATAACATCAAAAGTTATGCCAACAAGACTCTCATTTGAACACTTTCTCCAATATTTACTTTTTCATTGGGTTAAATCATGGTGCACCTACATTTTAAAAATTGAACCCACACAAAGTAGTGGGACATACATTGATGAAAATTGCTCTTCACCTATCAAATTGCAGTCACTCCCAACTGAAAGGACGAAAGTACCCCGCATTAGTTAAGTCACGCTCGGTACTTTCAGGTTGAGTTAACTCACGCTGCGTGTTGTAATAACACATCAACTATGAAACATACCATTCACTTTCAAAACATTTCCAAAACTTTACCAAGTGCAATATTAAACCCTTCAAGTGAGAATCTCTTCATTCTTGCGTCATTCAAATTCAATTTCTCTCACAAAATCAAGTAAGTGTTTGCATTGGGTTTTTTTGGTTTAAATTTTTGTATTTTTGCAGAAATTTTCAATTTTAGGTTTATATAAATTTGGTTTGCATGTTAGTTTTTTTTGTTGAATTAAGTTATAAATTGTTGTTTAGAAGTTGATTAGAGTAAGTTTGATTGAAATGTGGTAGGTTAGAGTTAGATTAGAGTTTATGAAATGTTAAAAGTTGTGTTGAACTCTAGGTGTTTGATAAAATGTCTTAATGAAAATTTGTTTGTTTTTTGGATTGTTAATGAAGAAATTAGTTTGTTAATGTTGATTACAATTAGTTTGACTGCAATGTTGTAGTTTACAGACTGAAATGACACTGCCATAATTTAAGTATTGTTGTTGAATAGTTAGAAATGAACAATGTCCCTATGAAAAAATTCATTGATTTGTTGCTTTTTGAAATTTTGTGTAGATATGTCTCAAAGGCCTGACAAAGTTAGAGCAGGAAGGGAGTCCGCTACAGGTAGTGCACGGGCCAAAAAAGTTGCATAACGCCCTCCTCATACTTAGCCTTGTAGACAGAGACAGGGGGCACAGGCATTGGTAGGGTGATGATATGAATGGATCATCGTCACAGGCGGGTGCCTCACAGATAGTGGACTCGACGCAGTATTAGCATCAACATCAACATCAGCATGAGGCATATCAACCTCAGTATGAACAAACTCACCAGCAGGAAGGTGAGCCTCAGGAGGAGCAGGGGATGGAGTTCGAGGCCGGACCGCATGGCTTTCCTGGGGAGCCTTATGATTTGTCGCTTCTACCAAAGTTCGGTAAACACATGCGTGACTTAAGTCATGCTGGGGTATTTCCGTCAGTTTGGATGGGAGTGAGCAAATCTTGATGGGAGAAGACCAATTTTCTACTTTTAACCATCCAATAAAAGAGTGAGTGTTGCTAGCATTCCTCACAACACCAAATGTTTATACAATTTCTCAATGTTTTATGATCCCTCCATTTCAAAATACATGTTAAAGTCAAGCACTTCACACATGCAATGCAAAACTTTAACCGTTAATATATTTAATTATCTAAAGTATAAAATTATAAAAATTTAATATTTTGTAAATATTTATCGAAACAAATCGATATTCCATATGTTAGTTAAAAAGTATAGTCAAAGTAAATCATGTGAATAGTGCACAATGCCAAAATGCGACGTGTATTTTGAAACGGATGGAGTATTTTAATAATAAAAGAATAAAAAAAAACCTTTGCCTTTTATATTAATAAAAATTGACTTACCTTGGACCTGATGAAGCTTAGGTCCTTAACAATAAATCTCTGTCTCAACTATTTATGGAGAATTTGATGATAGTTTTTCATGGGTACGCACAATGTTTTGATGAGGCTGTTGGCGTTGGGGGGGAATAGATAAAACATCCCAAAAGGATATTCCATATTGCATGTAGATGCACACACTTGGATGACAATGCCAATGTGGCTTAGACTGTTAGACACCGTTGGGGTCTTGTCAAATATCACTATGATGGTGTTTGTATGAAGAATATGGTTCCTAGTTCTTTACTGCTTTTATTTTTGGCTCATGCTTCATATGATAGATGACATTTGTTAAGAAATTAAAATAAAAAAATTATAAATTTTATGTAAAAGAAGTTAATTTGTACAATTTTAATGTTTTGAATGGATCATTTTTAACCTTAAAGAAATTTGTTATAACATTTTCCTTAATTTTTTTATAGAAGTTTCTTACTACATTTTGAATGTATCAAGAAGGTTAGGACAACCATATAAGAAAAATAAAATAACTTTGTTTTTATTATTATAAATTGTATTTGATCGTTCAATTTAATAATCTAATATATTCTTTTTTGAATTGCTCATGTTGTTTCCTCTATTTTAATATTTTAATATCTTGTTTTATTTATGAAATATTTTTTACATGAAATTTTAGTCAATTGATGCATATGATATTGCTATATTTTGTATTAGGGGAGAAGGTTTCGGTTCAATATCAAGTAGATAAATTTTGTGAAGCAGAAAGAAATGGCCAATGGAGTTGTTAGCTACGGAGAAAGTTGAAATTATGGCGTTTCAAAAGAGGAGTTGTTTTGTAAAAGGATAACCAAAGAGATTTCTTTGGATATTTTGGCAAGTAACTGTTTTTTTTTTTTTTTTAAAGAAAAAAGTTTGTCTATTCAAATTGGTATAAGGGAGAATCAAACTTGAGACCTTGGAGATGAATACATTCTAAAAGTCTCAAGTCAACACCACCAACAAGTAATTTTTTATGAAGTTTTTGTATTTGTTACAAATTTTACTAGAGTAAAACTTAATTTTTTGTCTATAGGCAACTTATGTTTGCATTGAAATATAATTGACTAACTAAATTACTAATTTTTTAAGATTTTAGGGTGTCTTAGTTTTCTTTGATTAACAAAGAAATAAAGAAATAAATATTTTTAGTTATGGGCATACAATAAGTTCAGCAAGTATGCCAGATGTAGAATTGATGAGAACAAAGTAAAAACTACTATCAACAATTGATTAGTTTTCTTGATTTTTAACAAAGTAAAATCTTGTTCTCGAATGTGATTAGAGTTCTCAAAGTAAACAATTTTTTATTAAGCACATTGGTTGGGTATCATAAAGCTAAGACTTTATTTGTCAAAAAATAAAAATAAAGCTAAGACTTTTTTTTATTACAAGAATCATGTTTGTGGATAAATTTACCGAGTATGATTGGGAAGATGGTCCTAACTGATGACATTCTTGTCAACTTTATCTAAAGAAGAAGGTTTATTCAACCTCGTCCACTTCATGGCATTCATGAATTTGACCTGTATTCATATAAAAATTTACTGAGTATGACTATGATTTGGATGCTTCCAGTAGCTTTGTTAAATTACAATTTTATGTTCTTGTAAACTTAACTTAGCTGGTATGGATAATGCATAATGTATGTAAGGTTTAGGTTCAAACCTCGGACACCACCAAAATAAAATTTACAGTTTTATAAAAATTAATTTCTCTTTTTATAAAATTAGTTTTTATTAAGCTTTGGCAAAGTGAATTTATGGTCATGGATAATGTAGTACGTCAATTGTCAGAGAAAATAAAAATCTTTTAAAAAAAGTGATATTGTTAATTTAGTATTAATATTTAGTATCGTTAATTTCCTTCAAAATTCTTAAAAAATGATCATAATTAAGATACTTTCATTTGGCCCACTAGTTTGAGCTCATTCAAAAGTGTCCAATTATTATCTATACATTTAGAGATTTTCTTTTTCCACCCTCGCAACTGCTCATGCGCTATCCACATTTCTCATTTTACCACGTTCATATTATAAGCCATTAAGTTAAATTCTATAGCAACATACATTAAATATAACAATTTCAACAATACAATTTTATCAAAATAATTTTAAAAAAATAATTTAACAATGTAAAACAACATAAAAAAACACAAACAAGATCATGGTTTAACCAACCTAAATTCTTCATGTGGTATATCCATACAAGCTTTGATTTCTTCGGGGCCGAATCAAATTTTTCCTAATATCATTAAAAGATTTGAAGAATGAAATGACGAACTCAATCAACCCCTTTGAATTGTGCTGACCAAATATGGGGAACATGGTTCTCACGTCACCATTGTTTTGGAGCTTCATCTGGGTGAACTCGACGCTTCCATCCGAATCAATCAGCAGACACGATACTCAACACTATCGACCCTTCTTGTGTCTTAGTGGTTGAGATGACAGTTAATTTTCTCTAGCAGATCCTTCAAGCAAGACGGTGTGACATCAATGTGGACTCTAAACATATTAGGCCCCCTCCCCCAATTGTAGTAAATTACAGCTAGTTTGGCGTTTATATCTATGAGTTTTATGCACATAACACATCAATTTTATGAAGTTTATCATACCCACTATTTCAAATAAAATAGGAGCATGAATTTTGATGTAGCATATTTACGTATATCAAAAGTAAGTATTTATATATCGTCTCCTCAGGGACTAGTGCGATATCATGGATTGTTCGACATCGATTACCATTTTAAGTTGAAAGAGCAATTTGTTTGTTTGTTTAAAACCTAAATATCTACGTTATAAGATTAAAAATTGAGATTGATAGGGCGTAAAGCTTGTTAGGATTAGAGTTCCTTAATCAAGCGTCACACGTAACCTAAAGATCATGCATGGATTCTAGCTTTCCTTTGATATTACCACGTATCCCTCGTCAATATCA
>Ga0228711_1005745_pt1 | contig 18792 bp, 3 predicted proteins | sample MedpolnodulmetaG_2_FD_177996 | JGI IMG/M metagenome (GOLD analysis project Ga0228711, IMG submission 177996) | Root nodule microbial communities from Medicago polymorpha collected in Santa Monica, California, United States - brown nodules | ecosystem: Host-associated > Plants > Roots > Nodule...
AAATGAATTTGTTTTTTTTTTTTAAAAAAAAAAAAAAAAGCCACTTAAAAGCATAGGTGAAAATGAATAATTTTCTTTCTTGGGTATTAGATATTATGTCCAAAACTGCTCCATTGTATTCCTTTCAGGGGTATTAGTTAAGAAATTTGCAAGGATGCAATCCAACTAAATGTTTCTAACTATAACTCTCACCAATAATAAAATTCAAACCTAATCCAATAAGTAAGGTTTTACAAATGAAACTCATATGACTTTTGGGTTAACTTTTCTTTCCTACAATTCAACCTATGTATTATTCGGTTCAACTTAATTTAAAGGAACTGGACACGCATTGAATATTAACACACAAGTACAACCATAAATTGCAAAACCTTTTCACAGGTATAAATTATTTAGATTGTCAGGTTAGATACAAGTCACTTACTTTAATTAAAATATCATACTTGCTGGTAGATATCTATCTAAACAAGCTTGTCTTATTGACTTGTTCTGAATCTAAAATTGGTCCAATACATATAAGAAGAAAAACTTTAGATCCCGTTTCTTTTGAGGACATATATTTTGTTCTATTTTTTAAAAATTTATGTTAGTTTTCCTTGTTAACAAAGAGGAAAAATATTTTTTAAGTGAAGACGGAGAGAAGATAAAACACTAACTAAAAATGTTAGTTAAAAGCTATTTACATTTCAAGAAATAATGAAAATAGCTTTTAATTTTTTACATTTTTATTACTTTAAAAACTGCTAAAATATCTTTGGTATGTTTTCGAGTAACTGATTATAAGATAGGCGTTAATTGCTATCAATCTGATTTGAATGCATACCCAAATATTAGGATGGACCGTGCGTTTATATAATAATCTACTTGTGTTGAAGAGGAGAGAAAACTAAAAGGTTTTTCTTATCCAAATATCCAATTGATAACGAAGCACGATACACTCTTGCATAGCATCGATGTATTGCTTACTAATCAATTGCATCCAGCTGCTAATTGTTATTTTACTGCCATAATAAACTATAATTTCTAACTAATTAACTTCATATTCACATATGTAAACACAAGTTATAACAGGGGAGCTATTCAAAGGAGCTATTCAGGTGGAGCTCCAAGAACACTCTAAAAATTAAATGCAAATTAGAAATATGAATTCCCTTAATGCCTTTTAAGTGTCCCCATTTATAACCCTTGATTTGTAGATTTAATGGGCATTTTTTTGGTCACTCAGTCCCATAAAGTTGTGATCCAGAGCCTCCCATTGGTTCTCTGGTTTGACTACGGTCGCACGTGAACTAGGCTGCAACTCATCCGTATAGGGCACATGAAGTTGAGACGCGCTTTCAGAGACGTTGATCATTCGTACAAGACATGTGGAATCAGAGCATGTGAAACTTTAGTTCGGACCACAACAAGTTTATCTGCATAGCTTAATTTGGGGTGAGCTTGATATGGTTTGTGTCACTTGAACATTCAAACCAGTGTTAAGTGAGGATGAGTTGAGTTGGCATGACTTCAATAGTCAAATCATTGTTGAGTGATGACGATTTGAGCTGGCATGACTTGAACAGTCAAACCAGTGTAGAGCGAGGTCGAGCTGAGCTGGCATTACTTGAATAGTCAAACCAGTGTTGAACGAGGACGGGCTGAGTTGACATAATTTGAATAGTCAATCTAGTGTTGAGTAAGATCTTGATGGTCGGTCAAGTCAACTATTACAATTCACATGGTACGGTCCATCCATGTCAATCCACTATCCACCAAGCGTCAAGTCAGTTAAGGTATAGAAGGTTGTTCTTTATTCGGTCGACCAATACTAGTTCGCAACCATCAAGCGTCAAACCTATATAGGTGTAGACATTTGTCATTTATTCGGTCGATACATACCAGTCCATAGTCTATCAAGTGTTAAGGCTGTTAAGGTGTAGACATTTGTTCTTTATCCGGACGACCTATACTAGTCCACAAGTTACTACATTGTAACCGAGTTATAAATGTTGGTATGATTCAAACTTTTTGTCATGTTACTTTGTCTTGTCCCATCAATAATACTCACAACTTTGATTTTTCTTTATATTTGTTCTTTATCCTGTTGACCTATACCAATCCACTTCAGGAAGTTAATTAGTTGAGGTTACTTCAATAACTTGTAATATAAAAGTAATTGCAACTAGTTTTCTTTTTGTTGAAGGAAGCAATTGCAACTAGTTCTTACTACACTATTCTAGCTAATTATTCTACGGCTTATACTTCAATAACACTCCATCGACCTAGCTAGAGTTCCAGCACTACACACACGATCTAACTTGAGTTTCTCTTCAAAATTTCTCGGTTGTTAAACATGCTTAAGTTTCCTTGTAAATAACTATATATGATAATTCAGTACTTCTTTTCAGTCTTGCATGATGTGCCTCATCTAGTCAGTAATTTTCTCGTAAAATTTGAAACCAAATTAGCTGAAATATCAAAAGTTTACATGAAGAGAAAAAAGGACAGTCAAAGCTGGGTGAATAATAAGTGACAACACAATAAATTAAGTTTGCAATAGTTTTATTTTTTAACAAGCAAGTTTGCAATAGTTAGTTCAAAAGTTCACAGCAAGTGAAAACGGACAGTCAAAGTTGGGTGTGAGTAAATGAAAACACAATAATTGATTTAAATTTGTACCCCCTGCAAATAGTTTAGTGTTCATGTGGCAATATCATTAACTGTGTGCCATGTCAATGGAACTACACTGACAATATCTAATAAGAGTTCTTGCATGAACTATATTTTATTTTTGAAAATATAGATAGATATTTATAGAAAACAGGTATTAGATTTTGTCCTATCATGTGCAAATGTTCCCCAAATATATATATTGTTCATATGCTTGGGTAATATATTATGTGGGTGCCATGTTGCATCTGCATATATATAGCCGTCTATATGTCCCTCACTTTATTAGCAAACCACGCACTTGTTTTTGTCTTGTTAATTGACCAAAGTCTCTAAAATTAAATTCAATTCACGAGATGTTCCAACACATGTATTTCAAACACGTAAAAGGTAGGGATTTTGATTGTTTCTTTAATTTTATTTGTTATTAATTTGAGTGGAGTAGTGGACATTCTGGTCTACAATCTAAGCAATGTACGCATTGATCCACGTAGCTTAATTAGACTATAGATTGTACTAATATTAATTATTAATTATAATACATATACATATATATTTAATAATGGGAGAGAAAGAAAAGAGAGGCACTTCACAATCACATGACTTAAAGCAAACTCCACCCTCATATACATCCAATAATTTAATTTTTAAAAATTGGGAGGAGTTACAATTTTAAAATGAATTAGGTAGTGTCACTTGGAGTACATGGAGGGGCTACATTGAGTCATGCCCATATTGTTTAGGGAGTGCTAAAAAAAGTGATTTGAACAATATCCAAATAAAGGGTTTTCCAACTTGAAAACCAAGTCACATTGAGGGTTTATCTTTTTATCCTTTTTGGATGCTTCCAAAGTAATGGTTACGAAAAGAAACAAAGATGATTAGAAAGTTAATGGGGTTTCTAATATGATAGGATCATGTCTCTTAATAATCACTAATTAGAAATTGTAATTTATTGTTTCATTGGTTAATTCTCCTTGATAAGCACATCTTGTGGGCCTAATCAGGATTTGGGCAATCTTACATGATAACATTTTCTTATCACTTCAATCAACAACAAAAGAAAGCAAGATTAATGCACTCCAAAAGTCATATCTTTTAATGATAAATGGTAACGAATGCATCTAAGAAATTCTTTAAAAATCATTAGGGTAAATATTTATAAAAAATACGTGTATTTAATGCATTGTAAATCAAAATATTTAACTTTTTTAAAATATAATTCATTATTTTAAAAACCGAAAAAATGTCTAAAGACGTTTGTTAGCCAACCTCAATTTTAATTTAAGGTGGAATCCATTACAACATGTTTCGAAACAAAAAAGAAAAGCACAACATATATAGATAAATCACGTTGAAAAAATTAGGTCGAGATGAGAGAGAACTAATCTTATCACTACTAGAAAAAGAAAAATTTGAGAGGAAAATTAGTGACGGAAAAATTGAAATTCCTCACAAACTTTTTGGTCGCAAAATTTAGTGATGAAATTTGAGAGGGATTTCACGTTTTCCCTCACTAAATTTCTCTCACTGATTTTTGTTTTTTTAGTAGTGTATGTATATAAGGTTCTTTAATGAAAATAAATCACAAATAAATAGTGGTAGATGATTTGTATCATTAACATCGTAATAAATTCGTCAAAAAAAGTCCCGTGAGCATAACTCAGTTGGTAGGACAATGCATTATTATATGCAGGGGCCGGGGTTCAAACCCCGGACACCCCACTTATTCACCTTATAAGGTGAATTCTAGCCACTAGGCTACCTGACAAAAAAAAAAAAATTTGTCAAACAAAAAAACGTTAAAAAAATTACTTGTATAGTATATATGATTAAATAATTCTCTCCCAACCCTAACTTCTCTTCAAACGGGAAAGTCCCACAAAACTTGCATTTGGTCCCAATGTGGGTGGCACTTACCTATGTTTAAACAGTGTGCAGAACCAATCACATGTACCTTCCAATGTGTTTAATCACCTTTCATCATCGGTGGAAAAATTGAGTTCATGTCTATCAAGACACCTTTTCTTTTATCCCCATTTTTCTAAACCTTTTTTTAAGATTTAAAAAATATCATATGATTTAAATTAAGATGTTTCGGTACTCTTATTTTAACTTTTATATCATTAAAAATATCATTTCATAAGAAAATATATGATTTCATTGTTTATAAATTTAGACTAAATATTTTACATTTTAACATTAAAAGTAATCAATATTTTTTATTATAAGTAATAAAAATTCAAAAAAAAATATTTTATTTTTTCGCTGACACATTTTGGCAAATAAGATGTAGATATTATCCATACTATTTATAAAGAAAATAGAGGATTTTCGGCTGGCTTTTTTCGTTGTTTCAAATAAATTCTTACACAAATTTTCTTATAGTAGTGTTTTTTTGTTGGTGTCATTAAAAAGATAAGAATTTATATTATATTTGTTATATTTTTGATCTCATCGAAAAAGAGAAACATGATTTGTGTGTTTATTACAATTTAAAATTCACAAACATCTTCTTTCCAAAAAAAATAAAATCACAAACATCTCTTCTCTATACTTTTAAGTGTGTCTGTCTTTTTGCTAGTAATTAATTATAAATAATATAAAATAATTTTTTTTTCCTTTCGTAAAACAACTCAACAGAATTTTCAAGTTAGTCATTTAAGTTTCGAAAGTTTCAATTAGGTCCTTTTAGTTTGATAGAATTCCCAAGTTAGTCTTTTAAGTTTCAAAAGTTTCAAATAGATCATTTTAGTTGCTAAACTATTTCACCGTTACCCCTGCTGTCAGTCTCCGTTTAAATGATGTTGATGTAGTCGTTAAGTTGTTGACTTGGATCAAAATGTTGCATTTTAAAAGCTCGAGGGTGTCAAAACGCTACGTTTAATGGTCACAAATGATTTTTTGTAGTGCTAGAAAGACAACTATTTACAACAACAAATATCTTTCTAGCACTATTAAACGTAACGTTTTGACACCCTGAAGCTTTTAAAAGGCAGGGTTTTGATCCAAGTCAACAACTTAACAACTACATCAGCATCAGTTAATTATTAACCGACAACAGGGGTAACAGTAAAATAGCTTATCAACTAAAATGACCTATTTAAAACTTTTGAAACTTAAAGGACTAACTTAGGAATTCTGTCAAACTAAAATGACCTAATTAAAATTTTCAAAACTTAAAGGACTAACTTGAAAATTCTGTCAAACTAAAAGTACCAAACATAGTATTTGGTCGAAAATATATCAGCTATATAAAAGATGTGACTCACACATCTATTTTCTTAAGATTTTGATGGAAATGTTGTATCTTTCTTTTTATGCTTCGAAAGTAATTTTTCATGCAATGCTCCTCCAGACTCACCAAACAAGTGGGTGACTAAAAAATTTAAAACCTAACAAGACCCTACATGTTCTACATGATTGGTAAAGATGTTATAACCCAATGGCGGGAATGACACTTGGAATTTAAGTTCCATCGACGAAGAACCTAACCACATCTATAGAAGTAGCATTTGTAACATATTTTAAAGGAAAATGTTAACAAATATCTCGGGATATCGTTTAAGAAATAAATAATAATAATTTTTATATAAAAAATAATGTAACCATGAATTTAACAATTTAAGTTGTACTTTTAAGATTAAATTTTATTTTATATACTCCTTAAACAATGTTCCGAAAACATTTATTATCCTAAACTTATTTTAAAGGGCCATTTATGGAAGCCATGTATACTCAAAGGGTGAAGCCAAAAAATAGTACTACAAGCAATTGGTTGGCCACCATTGGTCCCAACACACGTTTATATGACAATGTCAATTTAATATGCAATATTTTCTTCTGTGTGTGAGTGTGGGGTTGACTCCTTGGGACTAAAGTGGCCCAACCTCTGTTTTCTTACCTTCCCAATTAAAACGCCAAGAGTATTGAGAAAGACCCAAAGAGCAAAATCATTGGATCCACACAATAAATCAAAAAGGTTGTTAGGTTTGGCATAGTCCATTAAATCTTTTTTACTTTTTATAAACTCATTAAATGGAGATTCTAATGTGATTCATAAATCTACATGCATTATCATATAGTTGCCTCCGGACACCGGTAACCCCATGTTTCTATAGGATTTCATCATTGCTACCCATATGGAAAGATTCATCAAATGACATTTATAACCATATATTTATTCATGCACCATGTTCACACAAAATTGACTAGTAACTTTAAAAGATCACTCAAGAAGGAATTTAAAAAAAAGCAGAATTTAAGGTTTATTTTTCTCCCACAAAATGATAGGACGAAATGAGTAACAAGGAATGATAAAGAAAACCCCAAGCACCCATTCATATGATTAAATACATTGACCTTTTATTTACCATGTCAAAGTATATAATAGCTAGCCCATTAATCCAATAGATCACTTAGAGATTATGGTAATGATGTTTAATTATCATAGTATAACGGTGGAAAAGGAATATAAACTTTCACTACAAAGATATCCACATAGTGGGAATATACGATACTTTTTTCGAGTAAATCATTAAATTTGTTTGTCTTTATAAGTATTTAGTCTCAGATTTTATCAATATTTTAAACTAATTATTGTCTTTGCTAAAAAAAATTCAATTAGATCTTTGTCTTTATGTTTTTATAACATAACGAAAAATCTAATTGAGAAATTTTCGACAAAGACATATACTAAGTTGAAATATTAATAAAGTCGAGGATTGCAAATACAAGGACCAAAATTTGATAGTTTGCTCATACATTTTTCCATGGGAAAATTTGACTAATTAGGAGGGGATGTTGAATCGATACACAAATGAGAAAGAAAGTAGGGTCACATTAGGAGTTGTGAGAAAGACTTAAGAATTGATGAGGGAATTTATATTAATATAAAATAAAAATAATGAATCTATTAAGCCATTATGAGTATGATTATTATGCTTTTTAAGTGGGAGATTACAAAGCACAAAAAAGCTTCTAATCTCACTCTCTAGGATCTCGTAGTTAGTAAGATTCGCTCAGATCTCTCTCCCAAAGATAGAAAACCAAATACTATAGAAATATATTTCAACGTCAATCACGCAAACATCCTAAACAATTATTCATCATCACAAGTGGGGACCCAAACCATGAGTTTTGTAATAAACACCCACCTGAACGTTACTATATTTATTTATATGTCCTCCATGTCATAACACTATAAACTAAAGCCCTTTCAAAAACATGCCAACTGTTTCTTTCAAAAAAAAAAAACAACATGCCAACTGTTTTTTTTTCTAATTTGTTTTGATAGAAAAACATGCCAACTGTGAAGTGTAGTACACTGGTAATATTAACAAAAATTAATGTGTGTGGTTATAAAAAAAAAATATTAATGTGTGTGCGACCATTTCGTTTTTGCATGCAGCAATATATTGATTTAGTCCTCACAACCTCACTTATAGATATAATATAATCAATGGAAGACAAATAAATGATTTTGGCTAATTTTAACTCAATATTTACTGATGAACACTCTGATATTCAAAGTTTTTTTGTGTATAAACTCAACATTAATTTTTTTCATGTCATGTCATTTTTTTATATTTAATTATTTTAATACCAAAGGATTTTAATAATTTTTAAATTTCTTCCTTCAAATAAATAATTAAATTTCTTTATTCACACTAACAATATTTATGAAATTTTCACCATGGTGACATGCTATATGAGATGTGTGTGAAAAGAAGAGGGAGATCGAGAGTAGTAGTGTGAAACATGCGTATCTAAAATGAGATATGCATGGTGAATATGATGTTGACACCTGGGCCATGAAGCAGTGATTAGTGGGTATTCGATTGGAGTGTTATTTATCTCCTTACTAGTTTACGATCTTGGATGCTATCATACTTAAAAACCGTCCTTCTACGATCCTCTTTCTCAATCACTTTCTTTCTTTGTGGCCTTCTTTGACTTTTTCTACACATATGCAAACATTGATAGGTAATGATGTCGGCTTCCCAGATTGTGCCAAAAGAAAAATTGATGTAGAAGGACCCAAAAATGGAATGAAAAAACGATTGATAAAAAAAAAATACTTTAAACTGATGATATATTCTTTGAGGTTGAATATATTTTTAGACAATATAAATATGAGTTTTTTCTAGAAACCACCCATGAATTTGTCTTTTAGCAACCCACACCTCAAGGTGTGATTTTCGCTTTTTAGTTATAATTTTGCTAAAAGACACCTTCATAAAAATTAGTTGGTGTCTTTTAGCAAATGCTTATAGAATAACTTGCTACAAGACACCTTCATAAAAGATGTCTTGTGAGCTATTCAATGAAATGTCGTAGATGAAACTCTAAGTGTTTGTTTCAAGTTATATTTATTGATTCCCGGAAATAAAATGATAGGAATATATATGTCTATGTTTGTTACAAGTTTACAAAATTTTCTTCCCGGATATAAAATGTTTATGGAAATAGAAAAATTTTCTCAAAGTAAAGGGTGGGAATAAAGTTCACATGGAGATGAGAATAAATTCATAAATAGTTACCTATTATAATTCCTATTTTTATGGTTCTTAGGAATATTATAAAGTTAACCAAACATATTTTTCCTAAATACCTTAGAATAAAATTCCCATCTTTATATTCTAAGAAATGTTATTCCTAGAAATAAATTTGATAAACTTGAAACAAACACACCTTCAGAGTTTGAGTTGAGTTCGATTCTTGTTTGAAAATGTTTAGAAAATAATTTTATTATTGTCATTCATAAAAAAATAATATTAAGTCATATAATAAAACAAACAGTGTAAGTCACTTCTTGATGTCATTTTGATATGTTAATTCTAAAATTTCTCAACAAACATCTAATTGATAAAATTTGATAAGAGAAAATTTTGTCACCTATTCCAGTTTTTATTGTCTTAAAAGATTAATATATGCAGTTACATGTAGAGACACTCCCTAAAAAAATGTATACTAAGGTTACATACACATTTATGGTTAAACTTAATTAAATGAGACTAATCTAATAAAGTTTCTGATCGGTGATCTTGTTCTATGTTGAAAAGCATATAAACACGCAAGTTTCTGATCGGTAATACTTTTCTAACCTAATTGTTTAGAGAATCCCTTACTTTCTGATTCTTGGTTGGACATTCCAATTAAATAGCGAGCATTTTATGGGTTAATTGTGATAATGAACAAAAGGAGGAGAATGAGTCCAAAAATTGACTATTAAATTCTGAACGAATTAATTACTCCACTGATTTAGTGGGTTTGATAATGCTATATATAATCCTTCAAGCTAAGTTAATTGGTTGAGACTTTGGTAGTTTCCATTCAAACCTGCAGGTACATGCATGATATATACACAAATGTATAATATATATACTTGTGCCTTGTACGTATATGTGGAAGAATCCTACAAAGCTGAAAAAAATAGAATGTTAACATGGGTCTGTTATAACGCCAATCATTTTATACATTGATTTTTCAACCCGTCCCACACTCCTATCACATGCATCACATTCTTGCTTTTGTCACAATAATACTAGCATTTTTATTTTATAATTCAACATATTAGTAAGAGAGCACAATATATGCCAATCGAGATCAATATCCACCACCGTTTGTTCTACGATATAAGTAATTTGAATTAGTAACAAACGAATTATACATATAATTTATTTTTCTTATATTATAAAAATTATGATCTACCTGTAAAATTATTATTAATTAACGGTAACAAAAGCCTATCAAAATCTATCTAGCTATTTCCAAACTATTGATTAATCAAATAATTGAAACAGTGATGAAGAAAGCCACCTGTCAAATTTGAAGTATATATTTTCATAAAGAGAAAAAGAATAAACAATGAAAATAAATAAATAAAAGTGGTAGATCAAAGACAAGTGCAATCCATATGGGTCCCCTATGAGGGTGTTCTAGGTTCGTGTTCCATATTTTCACACACTTCACTTCTCATTGGGATGTCCGCTCAAACCCCTACTTCTCTTTCTCACAAACACACTCTTTTTCAGTCTCTATTACATTTTTCATCATACATATTTTACCCTTTTCTTTTTATTTATTCTTTTTTCCTTAAAAATTCCATGTATAAATAGAAATAAACCCAACACATAGTCACATACAACACCACCACCTTAACATCAAACAAACCTATTCCGACCCCTACAAAACTTATCTCCTCTTCTTGCACTTCCACTACCTTATCTTATTAATTCTTAAACACACAAAAACCACACTCTTATGGAAGATCAAATTCACAACAACACAAAAAGAATAAACACCAATTCAAATTCAACCACGTGCTTAAAACTCTTTGGTTTCAGTGTTCAAGAAGAAAACGAAGACTCGTCTCAGCCACCACCACCGCCACCACTTGAAGACGGCATAGGAAATACTTCACCGTCTGGTTCAACGGAGTCCGTCAGCGGAGACGGTGGAGCTTCAAGTATAAACCCTAGCTCCGGTGACCGGAAATACGAGTGTCAATATTGCTGTCGAGAATTTGCAAACTCACAAGCCCTAGGTGGACACCAAAACGCACACAAAAAAGAGCGTCAACAACTCAAACGAGCACAGTTACAAGCTTCAAGAAACGCTGCTGTTTCGTTCGTTCGAAACCCGATTATCTCCGCCTTTGCTCCGCCGCATCATCTGCTCTCTTCACCAGGACAAGTTATGATGCCTACTGCTCCTCCGTCATGGGTCTACATGCCGCCACGTGCTGCACCACCTCCTTTCCATGTCTCAGTTTCACACGGTTGTGCTTTTCCATCGCAAAACAACAGTAACAACGGTAATAGTTATAGTATTATAACGGGTGCAAGATCTACGAGTGCAGGTGTGTTACCGTGTGTTAGTGGTGTAGGGAATTCTTCACCCACATTGTCAACGATGGGCTCACAAATGCAGAGCCTGGCCCAGTTTGGGAAACTTGATGGGCCATCTTTGAGTAGGTTCTCAAAAGGAGATGTGGGGCCCAACTTTGATGAAGGATTTGGTTTGGATTTGCATCTTAGCCTAGCCCCACCGTGATCGATGAACTTAGTTCAGCTCGGCTCTTATTTGGTAGATCCATTCAATATGGACTCGGATTCAAAGATTCATGCAGTAAATGATCTCGATCGTTGATTTGAGGTCAAATGATCTAAATTGTACTATAAATTGATCTCGTCGATTGATTTAGATCTAATAGTACGCAATGTGGAGTTCATTTCGATTTAAAACTGAATGAACATGTACCATATGATGTAGCCATCTCTAGTTTCAAGCTTCATGAGCCGTTTAGGAGGGTGGTATGTTTAGTTGCTAGTACCTCAACTTCAAATCTTGTACATTTTTTTTTCTTCTTCACGTACATTTATTTGTTGATTTTTCCCTCTCAAAGTGTTGATTAATTTCACTTGGTACGGATAGTAATTAATTTGTTCAAGGACCACATACATGTACACTAATTTTCTTTTCTATTTATGTGTTCAAACTTTCAATTTTTACTTTTACCTATCTCTATTTGAGTGCTCAAACTTATGTAACCAAAAAAAATTATGTGTTCAAACTTTCAATTTTTACTTGAAAAACTTTAATTTTTATCACGTTTATTTTTTGTTTTTTTTCAAAGCCATATATATACATATCACATTATTTACAAGTTAAAAAAAACGCTAGATATCATCTAATCACATTAAATCTAGGAGATATTATGAAAAATTGTTCAAATTTTTGTCTCGATACTTTCAAATTATTTCATGTTTATCTCCAAATCCTTACATTATTTTGAATTTGGATACATGCAAGGATCTCATGTAACTTTTTTATATAAGCATCGTTTTGTAGTTGCGTGGTGGAGTTGAAGGAAAAGGAGATCAGGTGTTTGAGTCCCACCACTCTCAGCATAAAACTTAATAATACTAACATTTTGTAGTTTCTAAAAAAGAAATTCACTTTTTTTTATTATTTTTATTTTATCAAATTCCACATTGTATCACTTCAATTAATTTCAATGGGATGCAAGATCAAGGAAGTTGGCATAAAAAAAGTACTACTTATTCATTATCAAGGAAGTTGGTTATGTATAATTGATTTTACATCATGGTCGATGTTTAACTGCCAACAATGTCGAATGATGCCTAATTTACAACAATTTTCTACCAGCTAGTTCTTTTTTCCCCACTAAAATCAGTTCACAACTGTTCTGGTTTGGTATGATATTTAGCACAAATAATACTTTGAAAATGGGATGGCCGTTGTTCAATTTTTCATCAGGATTTTTACAACGTATACAATTTACTAGACTCTTGATAGCACAGGTTTATTAGAATTGAAGACTTATTTTTTAACAATTGATATTTATTTGCTATAAACATGTTAAACTATAGTTTATGACATTTATATTATGTGAAACATAAAACAATCAAATATAATAGCATGGAACACAATAATCTATCAAAACCTTAACTATTATAATAGAAATTTCATACATTTTAATTAATTAGTAATTATCTACCAAACATTATGAAATACTTATTTACAAATTACATTTAATGTTACAAATGAACATTATTATTTTTGAACAAATTATCTTTAAATTGTTATTAACATGTATGCCATTTATATTACATTTGCAATATGACAATCAAATATAATGGTATGAAACCAAATAAATTTCTCACAGCTTTCACTAATATAATGGAAATCTTAAATATTTTAGTAATCAATTATCTCATTACACTCATTCTTTGAAAGTTGGCTTCTAGTATACAACTATACCAACTCCATTAAGTTTATCCCTGCTGATAGATAGACACCACTTCCTAACACACTGCTTTTGTTAGAGCCTTCATTTATGCAAGTGTTAACTACATTTTTAATCCCTATAAAATCATGAGTTTTTAAGTTTAGTTCTTGTAAAATTTTAATGGTAATGTTAGTCCTTCATAATATTGTAGTTTGTAAGAATAATCCTTATCTTGAAATCTTTTTACAAAAAATGAATACGTTTAGTCCTCTAAAAGAGTCCCTATAAAATGCAAGGAGTAAAAATGAATAAAAGTTTTGTAAGTACTAAACTTAAAAGCTAGCAATTTTATACGGACTAAAAATACATTTAACCCTTGTCGTAAATGAGGTCAAAAAATGTCAAACTTAATACACCAAAATCGAAACGCTTAAAAGTAATAGACAATAGTGAACTATCATTTACCGTTCTATATTTCTACATCTTCAGGCAGCTTCTGGTAAAAAGAAGTAGCAAACAATACAAAGAAAACACCAGGTCGCAATAATCTATTCAACTCCAAGGTAAGTTTTCCAACTACACATGCACAAATAGTGAGCTTCCAGAATAAATAAAAGGCAGTTTATTAAAATTCTATGGTGAAGTCATTAAAATAACTTTTTTGGTGAAGTCATTACAATGACCAATCATTAAACGTTTGTGTATTTAATGCATGCCACGTCAAATTATACAGTGTATTGCACATTTGCTCATACGGTGTGCCACTATATTTTTACTTATTGCAATTGAGTCTCTAATTAAATTAAAATTAAACATTTTTTTTAAGGATAAACATTATTATTATTTTTTTTATTTTTTAATCTTAAAACTTATGCATTTTAATTGGATACGACAGTACACCCAAAAAAAAAATGGATACCATTGTTGCTAAATTGAGTTGCGTATAGAATCAAAAGCTTATGATGCCGTTGTTGTTGGATCTCTTTCATTCTCTAAGTTCTAAAAATGATTCAGAAGGATATTTTCACCTTTTACTCGAATCAAAGGCTTACGAATTTTGATTGAGGTTTTGATGAAGAAGGGTGTTTTGAAGCAGTTGTAGAGAGACAGAGAAGTTAAAGAGAATTCAAAAACACGACATGTAAAATTACTAAATTACGCTATGGCCTACCTCAATCTGTACAACAACCACATACAAGGGGGATAAGTATGTAAATCCCTAATTTGGGTTAGCAAAATATATATAATTTAGGTTAGCAAAATCCCTTCTGCAGATGAAGAAGAAAGAGGATGATTAAAAATGATTTAATTTGAACATAAAGTCCCCTTCTACAGATGAAGAAGAAAGGACTAAGATGTAGAAAAATGAATAATTTGCAGATGAAGAACAAAGGACGAACAAAATGAACAGATGAGGAACAAAAATGATTTTATTTTAAATAAAATAAGTTAATAAATCAAAAGTAATTAATATTTTGTACGACGACTGATTTGTAATAAGATAAAATTTAGTTTTATTACAGTGGTCCATCACAAAGACACTAGCTAATATGACATCAATAATTATGTTATTGGTTAAATAAAATGACTTTTTCAAAAAAGTGATTTTCTTGACTACACCATAGAAGGCCCCGTTTATTAGAATAATCTAAATGCCAAATGATGTTGGTAAATACTAAATTGCCGCATCAAAAGTTCATCTAACCACATTCACCGCTGTGAAAGTTTAGGTTATTGACATATTGAAATAACTTCTATAAGTGATGGAACTCTACAATGTGCACAATGAAAACACATCAAATACTCTAGTAGGGAAGGAAAGTCTCTTTGTTCCCATCAACGTATCTAAAGTCCAGCTGATTGCATCAATGCAGCCAGGAAAAGAAAAAAAAAGGAAAATTAATAAATTTACCGAGCCAATCCATAATTAAAAAGCCAAAAAAAAATAAAAAAATCATGTGATTTAGAAATCATGATCGAAGGGTCAACCAAAATTGTCAACTTTGAATCTATCATGAAAAGTGACTCCTGGATTTATAGCACACTACTAAATTGTAGCAATTTCATTTTGCCCAAAGAAGTCCAAGCAGCAAACATCACTAAACCACAAAAATGTAAGACTGATTAAAAAAAGAGAGAGACATTTATCATTTCAACATTTCAGGCTAATCTTATTAAGGAAAAAATATATATTTTACATTACATTAATGTTAATTTAGTCAAGCTTGATTTTGAAAAGGCACACTTTTACAACCAAAATCAAATAAAGAAAAGCAAAATTATAAATCAAAATGTTGAGAGAAATTAACATTTAGAAAAACTAATCCAATCATGAATAACCAAAATTCTTCCACATGCTATAGGAAGGAAATTGAACAATTATGATGGCCTCCAGCTAGCAAATAAACATTACAATTCATGACATTAAGTATACATGAGACATATCATAAGCTTTATTACACACAATTATCTACAAAGGGAGTTTTGAATACTAATTCATATAAGGGTTAATACCGCTTTTGGTCTCTATCATTTGAGATTCTTCCACTTTTGATCCATCACTTAAACTTGTCAGCAGAATCTGCTGACATGTCCAACTGACTGTGTAATTATTTTATTTTTTCATTTTTTTAAATGGAGTCAGAAGCTTCTTGGATTAAGTTGAATTTTGATTTAAAAAATAAATAAACATTAAAATCTTTAAAATTAAATCATCAAATTAAAGTCAAATTCAAGGTTTTCCATCTTCTTTTTCTTCCCATCGCGGCTCTTCTTCTTCATACTCCTTGAGGTTCTTCTTCTTCCACTAAAACCCAAACACAATTTTTCTTCTTATATTCGATTTGAATCAAATTCGTTTCCTACATTCAATTCGTTTTATTCGTTTCCTACGTTGAATCAAAACTTCAGACCTGGATTTTAAGTTGGGAGTTTCAATTTGATTTAGGGTTTTGCATTGAAGAAGAATAAGAAAGAAGTGTTTGAAATGGGTTGGGTTGAAACAAGAACAAGTAAGTGAAAGAAAGAAATAGATGAAGAGGGTTAGTTTTTTTTTTGTTGAAGATGAAGAGGATTTGTATCGAAAATATAAGATGAAAACGGACTGTTTTTTGTTTCTATTTTTTTTTATTTTTCTAATTTAATGATGTTTTTAAGTTTTTTTTAATAAGTATAAACCATATCCCTCAAAAATAAAATAAAATAATTATAAATCAAAGAAAAGCCACATGGAAATAAGTTTAATAAAAAAATAAAAGAATTACATAGTTAGCTGGACATGTAAGTAGATTCCGTTGACATGTTTAAACGAGGGATCAAAAGTGGAAGAATCTCAAATGATAGGGACATAATCTAAATTTTATTTTTTACAAAAACTAAAACCGAAATTCGCTCATATTACAGGGACCAAAAGCGGTATTAACCCTTCATATAAATTATGAGACATATATGCTTCTATTTTAAGTGTCAAAGTGAACACATCAAGGCATCTAGTATCTTGAATGATTGTCATTGATATGAGAATAATAGAACATCATGATATTTTTAATAAGTTTGTAGTGGAATATCTATGGAATTGAATCTTTATTATAGTAGGAGTGATATTAAAAGTAGAGTTATACAGTCTTAGTAAACTCTAGAAGGAGGTGGTGAAGCTTACATTCTTCAGGTCATCATGAACTTTGTTTAATCAAAAATTAATCCAAGTTAGTAATTTTCGTGGAGGCAAAAAAAACACAAATAAAGAAGACATAAAAGGAAAGGTAAACATAAATTTGGGATCAGAAACCAAAAAAGAAAAGGATTTTTAATAAAATTGAGAGTTTAGAATGATCAAAGAAAAAAAGTGAGGAGGAATTACTCAACGCCTAAAGGGATGAAGGGATGATCTCAGTCAATGTGGATGGATCAATGGAGCTTACGGGAGAGTGGAGGTTGTCCGGTTAGATAGTAGAATCATAGAAGGAAAAGGCGTTCAATGCTTTTGTTATTATACATTATCCATATACCTTCCTTGATGATACGTGACATTAACAAATATATTTAACAAAATTGTTTCTAAAGACCAAACAACCAAACACCCATTAATAATAATCATATAAAATTATTTTTGTAGTTCTAATAGAACAAATATAATAGAAAAGAAATTGCAATTGTCAAACCCTCACAAACAGAAACAATTACCAAAAGTCTCAACATTGATTTGGCTACATACAAACAGAAACAATGAAAAATCAAAAGTGGAACGTACCAACAATGTCGATGGTTAGAATCAAGGCTGAGTCAACGAAAGTGAAGACCGAGAAATGATTTTCGGCATAGCAGAATGAAACTGGGTGTGGGATGAAATGGAAGAAAGTGTGAGGAAAGGGCCAAAGCTGGTGCTTCCATGTGTGATGGTATGATACGGTGGAGCTTTGCAATGGTTCTGGCGGAGTGGACGGTGGCATTCAGAGAATGGATTGGAGAGAAAAGGGATGGAGATGAAGTATCGTAGAGAAAGAGGGAGAGAAAGGAGGGTTAGGTTTGAGTCATGGTTCTCAATGAGGTAGATATGCAACAGTCTATATTGGAAATAAATGACATTAATTGTTTGTCATTTACAATGCAATTGTGGGATGAGCTTAATGTGTATGGAAGATGAGAAGGTGTTATTAGAGATGGTCAATAGAATCACTCTGGGTAAGAAATTTGAATTTTGAGTGAAGGAATATAGATGGGTATTTAATGATATTTGGTATATATGCAGATCAATAGTGATAGAAATCAACGACCACTAAGCATTGGCGCCAAAATTTATTAGGTTTAGGGTTTGGACGTAGGCTTGCAATGTTAATTAGGATTACAAATAAGTATGATGACTTAGTAATTCGTTTTCAAACTCTTCGTAAGTTAAATCTGAAACCCGATTCAAACCTAACTCATAAGTCTCATTCCCATCACGGTTGAACCTCTATGTATTCCAACTTTTCTGCAAAAATCTTGAACTGTGTCTCATTCTCAACATCATCCGCATAAGTGCGCTCGAAATCTTTCATCCATTGCTTGTGTTTTGGTTTAGCAGCAATAGATGATTCCAGCACTACGTTTGACATGGCTAGATATGCAAATGTGCAAAATATGAAGAAAATAGTTATTCTGAGGTTCTTCATTTCAACAGAGAAAATAGTCATTGCAGTTATCACTTCAACTGATATTGTAGTGGTTGTGTGACGGTAAACATACATTAATATTAAAAATCCCACTAGACTAGGTAATGTAAACAAAGGAAGATAAAACCTAAACTTTATATTGAAACAAAGTTCTATGATTAATGAGAAAATCCTTTTTAGTACCAGGTATATATATATATATATATATATATATATATATAAAACAAATATCCT
>Ga0228711_1005746_pt1 | contig 18790 bp, 9 predicted proteins | sample MedpolnodulmetaG_2_FD_177996 | JGI IMG/M metagenome (GOLD analysis project Ga0228711, IMG submission 177996) | Root nodule microbial communities from Medicago polymorpha collected in Santa Monica, California, United States - brown nodules | ecosystem: Host-associated > Plants > Roots > Nodule...
CTTTGAAACTTTGGGGGTGAAGGGAAGAAGTTAAACGGAGTGTAACATGGTGGTTGTCGCTGTTGTTGATGACAGAATATGCCAACAAATTACTGGTGTTCTTCTAAAAACAAATCAAAATTAGAAACACTCACACATATGAAAGTGTGTTGAGTATATATAAAGGGAAAGAGGATGACCCATTTGGTAAGTCGTATACGGGAATGGATGAAACAGAGTGGCGCTCATGATTTTGGCATGAGTGTACAAAATATATATCTTAAATCCAAAAATAGCAGCACCTTTGTTCTTGTTTTTGTATAGCCAGAATTAACTAAGCCTCGAAACAGAACATACAAAAAAAAGTGTTATTTTTCCTTTAAAAAAAGTGACCGGCTGTTGTAATTCACTAGCAAAGGTCCATCAATGGTCTCTTGAAATTAGGGTCCATATTAGGGTCACCCAATATTTACTCACAAAAATTTATTTTATTTTCATTTACTTAAAAACATTAGCAATGAAAAGCTTTTTTTTTTATTATAAAAGATAGCAATGAACGATTAAAGAATTTATTTATTATTACTGCTATTATTATTCTTTTGGAAAGGGTAATATGACCATTTAAAAAAAACAATGAAAATAAATAAATAATTGATAAGGGTACCTGAACTATACTTTTGAGGTAACAATAACGTGTACCTTTTTTCTTAAACATGGACCTTTTCTCCCATTTGTAAAAAAAAAAAGGACCTTTTCTCCTTGAAAAAAAACTCGTACCAAATTACCGTAACTGTTCAACAATTACTGTAACAAATTCGTAAAAAAAGTGTAAATACCAACAACAAAAATTACCGTAACAAATTTGTCAAGAAAAAAAAAATTACCGTAACTATATGTAATATTTTAAATTATAATAATTATAAAAATGAATTTTTTATAAAATGATAAACCTTTAAAAAAATATAAGAAAGGATGGGTTAGATTTAGTGTTTATAGACCATGGTAAGATTTAGAGGTTCATATAATCTAATGAAAAAATTGGTCTATATTTGTCCATGATGAACCATCCAACTTATCATTAGTTAGATTATATGAACCCCTAAATCTTACCATGGTCTATAAAACACTACACTGACCCATCCAACTTATTAAGAGGGGTATATTTCAAGGGTCATAGAAACAAAGGATCTGGTGGGAGAAGGAAATAAAGTTCACAGGGTCTTCAGACTTAAGGCTGGGTGGTACATAATGAGGTGGTCACTGGGTGTGCGTACATGGCAGTTGCCGACCGTATCATACCGGATACTGTCTTACGGAATAACAAAATCTGATGATTCAATTAAACTTACAAACTAATCTATTATGAACCACCTATAATGGTGGTCCATATTAACCTTAGCCTTGACGGCGCGCAATTTGCCTGCATTGCCATTTTCACAATGCGTCAATGCTGTAATATTTCAAGATGTCAAATAACCTTTCTAATTAGTATAATCTTTTAACGCAATAAATTACTAGTAAACTGTACTCGTAAGATTGTGCCTCAAAAGAAAATACATATCAATAAGGTTAAAAGGCTGCATCACCCACAACGTTTTAGTCTCTTATCATTGTAAGGGACATTAGCAAAATGATAACTACGATTTATCTTTAGTTGTGCCATGAAATTTCCTTCCAGCTTCAACAGCTTCCCTGTAAAAAGATGAATACATGATTAGATACATACAAATTAATGAACTGATTAACAGATAAAGACTTGTATGTGTGCTGGTTGGCATTGGTGAATCTGAGCAATTTTAAGATTTGATCAGTTAAATTTGTGATGATTTTGATTCAAAAATATGAATTTGAGAGTTTAAAGTAGAAAAAATGATGATGAGACTTGGTTGAATTAAATTGAATTTCCTCAATAAATTATTAGATGACCTAAACCATACATTAACTATTTGCAAAATAACTAAAAGTGCAAATAAGTCTAAATAAAACAATGTGGAGACCTGAACGCATTTACAAGCTCCTTGTTCTCAGGGTCAAGTGTTACTCCCTCGTAAAAAGCATTTGCAGCTTCATCAAACCTCTACAACAAGGATAGAAAATTGAAGTTAAGAAACATGAATCACGTGTCCTGAAGTAAATGTCAAGGGGCAAAGGTTTCAGGATAACATGCCTGCAACAAACGCAAGGCTGCACCTTCCCTATAACAAGCTTTGGACCAATCTGGTCTTAATACTCTACATGCCTTTGCATCAGCTAAAGCCTGCTCAGCTTGACCTAGCTTCATCCAACATAGACTTCTATTTGAAAGCAATGTACCATCACTGGGATTCAAATCAATTGCCTGCAAACACATTCAAAAAGAAAATAATAGAATATATCATAGACTGATTATCATTTAGTAAGAAGATAAATGCAGTTAACTTTTTAAAACTAGACTAGATAAACATGTGGATGTCCAGTGGACACTGCACAGAAACATCATTGGGACATATAACTAACACGGGGCATGGTGCACGACTGCACGAAAAGTACTCAACAAGCAAAAGTTACAAACAGGATGAAGTTCAAGAGTTAGACGAGAGATCAAGACTTTACTTGTGTATAGGAATCTATAGCCGTATGATAGTCATTCCGTTTAAAAGCCTCATCCCCTCTTGATTTTGATTCTGCTGCTCTCTTTTTGGCTTCAGGTGACACCTAGATAAGTTCACACAATTATATTACAAAGAAAAGAAAAGTAAAGTTGACACACTTAGCTAAAAGATCAAAAATCAAATCAAATTTCATTATAAGAATAAACAATTGCACATACTATTTTTTGACAATAAGACGGTGCACATACTTGATAGGGTACAATAAACCAGAAGATTGATAAATGAGAAACATAATCCTAAGAAGAAGAAAGGCTCGCTAAAAAATCTTTAAAAAAACCAGCCAAAAACTGAGGGGACCACAACGGATAACAACAAAGATGGTGCATAATCTCTGAAGCAATACACAATTCAGAAACGAGAGAGATTTACGTAAACAGACGATCCTTTTGACTGAATACACATAATTGGATGCGCCTTGCATATTTCTTCAGCATATACAATATTTTTGCAGCTATTTACATTGATAGTACAGCTGTAAGTCTGTAACATACCCAATTGAGAAAAAGGTACAGCTATTATATTTAATAGGAAAACACACCTCAGGGATATTTTGCTCTCTAGAAACAGCAGCATCCACAGACCGGTTATTTTCTTTAGCATTTACCAATTTATCCTGCACATTGCCCTTAAAACTCAGTACAAAGATTAAGAAATCCACTTTGTCAGGCAACAAAAATACAAACTAGTATCAGAAAGAATTAGTTAACTTAACCCTTTTTGAACTTTAAGAGTATAATATGGTCAAGACAATATAATAGTAAAAACTGCAACCACAATCAGTTAAAGATTAAAGAATTTTAGCACTGGCAGAAGCATATAGATTTATTCCTTGCTGGAAGATGCATATATGCTAGCTGGCTTGAGCAGAGAATATTTTATGTTCCTCCTTCATTTTAATTTGGATAGCTACAGTAAAATTGTAGAGTTCTCTCTTTTTTGTAACAAAATAAATGTAGAAAATATTTAATTCTTGACAACCTATGAAACTACAAGGCAAATACTTTGTATTTTAAGATAGGGTCTTGCTAACCAGTGCCCTTAGGGCACTAGTTAAGGTAACCAAAAATAGTAAATTTGCATTGAATTCAACAATGTTTTAACTTTTAAAAAGCTAAATCCATCACTTTTCATCATTTCCCAATACAACATTTCTAAATTTGTTTTTTTAACCAATGCCCTAAGGTCACTCTTTAGCATTTTCCTTTAAGATAATGCGGTGACTATTGTAAGCACGGCTTCATCTATCTTAACCAAAAGTAAGCATAACTATCTCATGTTCTTGCAGCAATGATATTCCTTAGCTCTGTCCAGCAGGAGATAGAAAAAATTAGGACTTCAGTACCTGCTGCTTTTTACTTTCTGATTGCACATGCTCAAGTATCCCATCAATAGTCCAAGAAGGAATAGCATCAATTTTGGATGTCACGGGGAATAATATCTCAACAGCTCCACGATTGCCCCTTCCAGCTGCAACCTGTATTGGCTTAACACCATCCTGTGATCCGAACAGACATAAAATTTAGTTCCAAATATTAATGGAAGGCACGTTGTTTACCACAGTCATATGCACTGCATGTGATAAGCAAAGTGACATCAGTGATGCTGAAAAGATTGGAAAAATCTTGGAAACAAGAATACAAGAAAATACTATTGGGTTTTTATATAAGTAGACTCTCGGCATTGTTTGGCAGCCATTGATTTCTATACTAAATGAGCCAAATGATGAAGTTAGGAAATTTAATATGTCTCACCTCATCAGAGACATTAGGATCAGCTCCTGCTTTCAACAAGGAATTTATAAGTTCTAGACTTCCATTATCAGCTGCAATGTGCAAAGGAGTTGCTCCACCAGCACTAACATTTACTTTAGCACCTGCCTGTATATGGTAAAATCCAAATATAGATGGATCAGAAGTTGAAAAACATATAGGAAGAAATCAAAAAGTTACAACCTTACCAGAACAAAAAATACCACCCACAAACTGATACACATAGAAACTTTACTATCTTTACATTTTGATTTGATAACAAATAACTCCCCCTAAATCTATATTCACTGGGATAGCATAACAAACTTTTTAAGACTACGGGATGGGTATTTGTTGAGACGCCTTTCAAGGTACATTCATCAACAAAATACAAGGTTAAACCCAGCTTCCTATAGCTTTGAACATATTTTACCAATGTATCTATCTCTTCCCTTTTTCATTAGATAGATATTTAGTAAGTTACACCCACTAGCACTAATTCCCAGTACATTTTTGTAATACTGGGCATATATAATATACTTTGAACTAATCAACTAACTAATTGTTATGGACATATAACATGGAATGAAATTGTCAGCCTGATTGCATTATCATGCATTAAGCTGTTTAGTTTTTATGGCATGGCATTATTGCTCCTACAATATGACACTCAGATGAAATCATTAAATGTATAGTTAATCATTACGATTCTATGAATGATGTTGGTTATACATACTAATTCATTGTATACATCGTTTTTCCCACCATTTCCACTGATAAATTTTCTACAATTTTCATGGAGTATCACTGTATCAGTATAATATTACAGCAAATATTCTAGTATTTATTCCATGTCTCACATATCCAAATCATAAACATAGTATATTGTTTAGTAAGGGTTAACGAGTTGAACAAGATGTTGAACCTGTATTAACAGCTCTAAGCATGCCAAAGAATCAGCTGCAACAGATGAAATGAGTGGGGTAATGCCATCATCAGTTTCAGCATTGGGCTGCAAAACAACACCAAGATGAAAGGGAAAGCATTATATTTGGAATACTATTACAGTAGTGCTATTCTGTAAAATATCTCAGAAAACTAAATTGAAAACTTAACACGGCATAGATAAGAAAGAAAATTTGTTCAACCATACCCATGTAATAAGCATATTAGTAGTACACAAAAACAAAAGTGCACTAGAATGCAGAAACGTTTTCTAGAGTGGCAAATAAACAAGCTCTAAGACATTGTCTCATTAGGATGTGATGAATCAAGCAAGAAGAATAAATTAATCAATCCTCGTAAACTATTCAAGAAAATGTATCTCAACAATGACAGAGTGTATCAATAAAGCTTATGAAGATTGCACTTATCGATTTGAACAATAAAATATTGATGTAAAAGTCAGAAACGTTGTTGCAACGAAACTAGAGCATATTGATTATCGAAATGTGGTAAATGACTGTTTCTTCAGAAGACCACAGATCCAGATGATAGGAAAAACAAAGCAATTTTGGAAAGAAGAAACAGAAAAGAATATATTTAGTGTAAACATCAATTGATACGCTAAATATCCAATCAAATAGATATAGAATTCTGATACTCGAACGAATCAAATTTCTGAAGCAAAAGAAATCGAGTGTACTTCATAACATTATCCCAAAGTAACACAAATTAAGAAATGGAATGAAGAATTACATTTGCACCATGTTTTAATAGAACAGTGACAGCAACTTCTTGAGCATGACCAGCCGCCCAAACCAACGGGGTTCCCGAATCACTTTCTAAGTCAGGATTAACTCCTCTGGACAGCAAATGCTCAAGTAAATCCGTATCTCCTGGAACAAAAACCACAGATCACAACAAAATCAGCAAACACATGACAAGAGAGACAAACTTAACAACACAATACTTTTTCTAATAACATTGCATAAATGGATGTATGTACTATAAGCACTTAATTAAGCTGTTTCTTCAAACATGGCTATAGAGCAATCAAAATCCATTGATCACGTAACAGAATAATAAAGAAAGGAAAAAACCTATTCCAGCAGAATGATGCAAAGGCGTGGTTCCTAAATTGCTAGCAATGGTAGGATCAGCACCATGATCGATAAGATACTTAGCAGTGGCAGTGTGTCCCTGACGAGCAGCATGAATGAGAGCAGTTTCACCGTCATCATCTTTATCATCGATACGAAGCTTCAAATCATCTACAAGATAACTGCAAATCTGAGTTTGTCCTTCAAGAGCAGCAAAATGAAGTGCTCCACGCTTGTTTGCGTCTTTAATTGCATCCACAGTTTTGGATAAATCTTTGCCCTCGTCTAACTGTTCCGCAAATTCTATAAAAACAGTATAATAAAATCAGATGAATGAAGAACAACGAAGTATTACATAATTATAAGTTGATTAATTGAATCATTGAATTACTCTTTAAGAGATCGAGATTGCCGGTACGAGCAGCGTTGAGGAAGTGTTGAACTTTCTGCCTAACTGCAAGTGCGTCGGAAGCATCGGGAGCCATAGCGAGAACAAGGACTTAAAGGGATTCTTCAGCTGTAATATAATGCAAAAGCAAAACCCTGTGTTGAAACTAAAACCTTACTTAAGAGTAGTCAACATATATAAAGGTTATGTTTTGGGCCGTGGGCTCAAACCCTAATATGCGCAACTGCACCTCACAATTAAGATTTCTGCTCTTCTCCCGCCATAAAACACTCACGCCCTGCAGCCTTGTCCAAAATGTCCCTGTGCTAGTTAACTAACGCAAGTGTAAAATTAACATGACTTAAAATTTCGCTTTTTTTATACATGCGTGACTTAAGTCACGCTGCGTGAGTTAACTCACGCAGGTGTTATATTCATGCCTTGAACTCTGCATCTGTTGATGAAGATTCTAATCCAATCATGGATTGAGGTGTAATCCATTATGTATTTTGTCCCTAAAACATTCAAAGGTGAAACTCATGGTCAATTTCTGCTACCAAAACTTGATTTATTCTTCTTAGGAAAATACTTGAAGAAGCTAAACTAGGACTTCAACAAACTCGTGAAAATATCAATTTTAAGAAGTATGACTAGTAAAACATTACCTTCATGCCTTGAACTTCAGCAAACTTGACTTTGGAACTTCAACAAACTAGTGTGAGTTAACTCACGCAGGGTATAACACATGCGTGAGTTAACTCATGCGGCGTGACTTAAGTCACGCATGTGTAAGAAAAACGAAATTTTAAGTCAGGTTAATTTTACACTTGCGTTAGTTAACTAACGCATGGGCATTTTGGACAAGGCTGCAGGGCGCGAGTGTTTTATGCTCGGCGAAGAGCAAAAATCCACAATTAAGATAAGAGTTTGTTTTGACAAAATAAAAAAGGATTAATGGTTTTAACCATGTAATTTGAGATTGTTCATATTTTTCACCATGTCCGTAATATACGTGAAGTCTATAAAATAAAAATAATGTAGCGTGCGATTGATACGTTAAACACTAAGTCCCGGATAGAGAAAAGAACAAGACAAAACAACACAAGACAAACTTTTATGATATTGAATAATTTAATTTTAGGTGGACAAGTGACCAATTTGAGCAATTAACCAAAAAAAAATCACCCTCCCCCGCCCAGCCTCCCACAATTACCTCCCTTTGGATTCTATAATCCAAAGCGTGTTTTTGGAGTATCTACTAACTATACAAGAAAAATTGGTCAGCTGTAATTTCCCATTTTGCCCTTCCTGAGGATATTTAAGTAATTTTCTAATTTGTGAATTTCATTTGTTGCCAACTCACCACTTCTTTCACTATATATTTGGTTATTTAACATGATTTTCTCCATTTTAATAGACATGTTCTCTCTCTAAAAACCAAAACGCATTCTCTTCTTACTCACAAAAACAAAAACGTGTTCTCTTCTTCCTCTCACCGCCGTTAACCTCGCCGTCGGTTCTCCGATCTTCATCATCATCATGAAAGGTTATAGATAATTAGACACTGTTATAACCTATAATTAGGTTTCTTTTTTTCCAGAATTTGTTTTGTTTCGGTTGTAATTTTGTTTGCATGTTTCCAAAAAGTTGTTTTTGATTATAATTGAGGTTTTGATTTCTTGGTTTTGTTTTGTTGTTTATTGATTCCTTTTTGTATACATGAATTTTAGGTTTAAAATTTTTAGAGAAAGGAAATACTGGTTTGCCAACATTTTGAATTGCCCACTTCAATTTCAAAGTAAGGAAGATATTTGGTCTATCTGCAAAAAAGCTAGTAAGCCTCAATGCAAAGTTGTCATCACATCAGCTTTAATCAACATTATCAATGTAGTCTGGTTTGCTAGAAATCAAGCTAGATTCAATGATAAAAATGTCAACTGGAGAAGTGTTATTTCTGTCATCATCTCAAACTCTTCTATAGCAGGTAATCTCACAAACAAAAAAGCATTATCTTCTCTGTATGACTTTGTTATTTTGAAAAAATTCAATGTTGGTATTCATCCACCAAACGCCCCCAAGATCATAGAAGTCCTTTGGAACTCTCCTATTCTCAACTGGACAAAGTGCAACACAGATGGTTCAACCACTTCTTCAGCATCAGCTTGTGGAGGCATATTAGAAATAAGGATGCTCAATTTCTTCTTTGTTTTGCTGAAAACACTAGATATGAGAATGCTTATCATGCAGAACTTTCTAGTGCCACGAGGGCTCTTGAGCTAGCCTATCAAAATCAATGGTGCAACCTTTGGCTTGAGTGTGATTCTGTTTTAGTTGTTAATGCCTTTAAAAGCAAATTTCTTGTTCCTTGGAAAATTCGTAACAGATGGGAGAATTGTTTAGAAAAAAACTAAAAACATGAACTTCTTAGTTACTCATGTATATAGAGAAGGTAATAGTTGTGCTGACACTTTAGCAAACTTAGGCTTGAATCTTGATCACCTTTTGTAAAGAATAGGCTTGGGATGCCTAACTATAGGTTTACTTATCCCTGAGGAGATTTTTGTTTGGTCCCCCACCTCTTTTTTTGTCGCACTACCTTTTTCTTTTCAATATATCAGTTGTTGCTTAAAAAGTATATGATTTAAAAATATATTTTGTATTACAATTTATCTCAATATATAGTCATGGATAAAAGTTCTGAAGAGTCTTCTCCATATAAAAATGTAGATCACATTGGATTCAGAAAAGATAGCTGGTCAAAGGAATGTTAAGAATAAAATGTCTATATATTTTTTTTTTGGAAGATTTTTTATTTAAAAATATTTTAGATTTAAAATAAGATATCATTACAATATATAATTTATATTTTTGTTTAGAATTATTGTCGCGGTGATTTTTGGATATCAAGTTATCGACTAGTGTTGACTCACTTTTTTTAGTTCACCACCAAGCATTTATTTTTTCCAAGGAAAAGGGGAAAAGATCGAATAAACCCTATATTTTTAGAGATCAAAGGTTCGGGGGTTGGATACGTAAAGGGAAGGTATTAACACCCTAAACGTCTATAGTACTCTATAGGAACCTCTTGTTTTTATTCATTTTTTGTGCTAAAATTATTTGCTTAAAAAAAAAGAAGGACGAAAGTGATGAGTGAAAAGAAAGAAAATGTTTTTTTATTATTTTTTGATTTGTAAAGACAAAGTCTTTTGCCTATGTATCCGAGTGAGATCAAAATCACGTAGTTCGAGATAAAAAGTCGAGTGATATGTTTGATGTTTTTTATTAGTTTTGAAAAGGTTTTAAAAAAGCCAAATGGCAAAGAAAAAATTTGTTCAGTGTTTTTTAATTTAAAGAAAAAGTTTAAATATGCTTAAATGAATTAAAGTTTTTATTAAAGAAAATTAAAATGGAAAAATCTCTTGATAAGAATCAAGATTTTTTAGAAAAAAGAGTTCCTTTATTGAAATTGGTTATTTTTGAACCATTCGAATGTTTTTTGAAAAAAAAGCCTAAAATAAAAATACGATGGAACAAGCGAGAGTTCCGCAGTGACACCGGGTCAAAGTGAATCCCTTTCCCTTGGATAGTAAGGAAAACTAAACCTAATATTTTTGTTTTTTTGCTTGATATATAAAAATTAAATAAATAATAAAGTAAAGACATGCATATTTTTGTGATTTTTGATATTATAAACTCTTAAAATACGATCTAAATGCAAATTAATAAATAACAGAATTACGAAAATAAATAAATAAAAAATTAACCCAAAAATGAAACAAAACGGGGGTATTTTAAAATAACCGAAAGGGACAGAAAGGAGTAGAAAAAGAAGAAAAAAAAGTCAAAAGAGAGAAGAGAGGAAAAACACAGGAAGCATTAGCTGTGAATTTCGGTGTGTAGAATGCACTGTGTGAGCTCTCTATCTATAGTGAAACTAATAAGTGAGAAACTTTGGGAACAAGTAATCCACATATTAGATCTGGTACAAAAATATCTCAATTGAGTACCAAAATATGTCATATTGAGTACAAAAATATATTATTCAGTACATAAATATATTATTGAGTATCAAAATATATTTCAGATCAAACACTAAAATATATTAGATTGCCTACCAAAATATTTCAGATTGTGTTTCAAAATATTCTAGATTGCGTTCTAAAATATTTTAGCAAAACTTGGGGACAAAGAAAGCACTTTTTCAAAATGATCAAATTAAATATTTAATTTATCATTTCCAAATAATATTTTTCTAGTGCTTACTTCATTCACACAAATATGTACCCCCATTAATTAAAGGTACACCCCCACTATATAATCTTAGGTCAAAAATTGGGGTATGACAATTATTTTAGGATTTATTCATTTTTTAAACATATGATTTAGAAAGAAAAAAGTTATATTACAATTTAGCTCTATAAGTAGAGCCTTGAATAAAAGTTTTAAAGTTTCTCCATGTAAAAATTGAACTCAAATTGGATGGACAAAAGATATTTGGTCTAAGAGAAAAGATATTTGGTCTAAGAGGAGTGTTAAGAATAAAAAAATGTATAAATATCTTTTTGAATATTTTAGATTTAAAAATATCTTAAATTTAAAATAAGATACCATTAGGATTTATAACTCCTTTTTAAATTATATTTTGCATTACAATTTAGCAATCTCTGCAGAGTCTTGAATAAAAGTTTGTACGAGTCTTCTTCATATACAACTTTAGCACAAAATTAATACGCAAAAGATATTTTGTGATTGGATGCACAAAATATATCAAATCAAAGAGAAGTGTTAGAAAATAAATGTGTGCGTATATATTTGATCATGTCTAAATATATTTTATTGAATATTTTCAATTTTAGAATTAAATATTTTAGATGTAAAATAAGATAGAATTAATATATCATTAATATTTATAATTTATATTTTTGTTTAGAATATTTTTAGGATTTCTTTTTAAAATTTAAATATATATATAGTCTAAAAATACATTTTGTATTATAATTTAACTCTATATATAGAGTCATGAATCAATCGATAGCTATATTTGATTAAGCCAAACATCACTGAGTCACATATTCATTCTCCATTCTCAAACATCAACACCTACTACATCCTTGTTTTGGAGTAGGGTTTGAATTTAAAATGTCTTTTGAACAACGATCAATTCCAACAAGAGATAGGATCAGCTCCTTTCCAGACCATATTATATGTCATATTCTATCTTTTCTCCCAACCAAACTCGCGGCAGCTACAAGCATCCTCTCAAAAAGATGGAACCCACTATGGCTCTTAGTTCTTAATTTTCACTTCGACGACCAAACCTTCCAAGACTTTATCTCGTTTCGCCACTTTGTGTCCTCTGCCTTTCTCTCGCGAGACAGCACCCTACCCCTCCAATCATTCCACCTCAAATGTTCAAAAGAGTCTAGCTTCCAGCTACACGATATCAATAGATTTATTTACGCTGCTGCTCAACGACAAATCCAAAACCTCAATCTCGAAATGTCCAGCACGATTATCTTGAAATTACCTCGTAGCATTTTTAGTTGTAGGACCCTTATTGTTCTTCATTTGAAAGGTCTAAAAGTGAATGACCTTTCTCATGTGGCTGTGGATTTTCCTTTCCTCAAAACTCTCTATTTGTCTTATATACTTTTCGAACGTATTGAATATTTTGTGCAGCTTCTATCAGGATGTCTCATTTTGGAGGAATTGCAAGCAGAATATATACGTGTACGTAATATAGAGTGGCTTACTTCACAAGAAATGTTTGTTGTACGGCAAAAGTTTCAAAGCTTACCAAAGTTGATCAAAGCAGGCATTACTAAATCGCCTTTTTTTTTGACGTTTTTGCTCACTTTGTTTTGCAAGGAAGAGGCTCAGGTTCTACGTGCAGAAGTTGTAAGAATATTATGATTGTGAATTTTAATTTACTTTGTTTGATGTTGTGAATTAGAGTTATGTTTTTCCTCTCATAATTTTCCTACGTGTGTTTGTGTATATATATATATAGTTTTAAATTGGGGTTGATTTCTAACTTTTGTAACACAACAGGAAACACGTTACCTCAATTACCTAAACTTTCCCAATCTAACTTACATGGAGCTTATTCTTAAGCAAGATTATAATCGTGAGAAGTGGAAGATGTTGCTAGAAGCGCTGAAAAGTTGTCCCAAACTTCAAAATATTATCATTGATAAGGTTTTGTTGATGCCTAGCATTTTCTTTTTACCTCAATTATTTTTCACCTATTTTATATTAAAAAAATTGAATTGTTGACAGGAATTTAGGAGTGAAGAGGAAGTTGTTGATAATTGGATGGATCCAGCGAATACTCCGGAATGTCTTTCAACACAGCTGAGAACATGTGTGCTTAAAAGTTTTAAATGCACGGAATGTGAACTTCAATTTGCAAAATATATTATGCAGAATTCAAAAGTATTGAACACCATGTCAATCAAGATTGCCTCTTCTGTAGATATAAATGTCAAGTACCAAATGTCAAGGAAATCAGCCTCATGGACAAGGGCCTCATGGACATGTAAACTCTTATTTATGGATGAAAGTTAGGGCATAGTTGCAATAGTTCTTACATGTCTACTTTTTATATTAGATTCTTCATATGCAATTGTAAGACTTTTAGTTTCAAAGGCATGGCCTCTCAACTTTTTCATTTATTTTCTTATTGATGATTTTTTTTACTTGGCCAATGTCTTTAATTTTTTGGTAGTCCTGTTGTGGACTTGTGGTAAGGAGTAATGGATATGAAAATTTACAAATACAGAGACTAGAATAGTAGAATGCCATCATGCTTTTAATTGAAAACAAATAGTGTGATCTTAGTTTTGTGCTCCACTACAAAGTTTCACAAACAAATAAAATATCATTCTCGTTGCGGTAGCTTTTAGAATTTCGTCACCATTGTGACTCATCTCATGTCATGTCATAGTTAGATGGTTATACCATATTTGCTAATTAACAATTAGGTCCAGTGTTTTCGAGGCATTTGTTAAAATATTTACAAATAGAAATTCACAATTGATGTGACATAATCTTCAATCTTATAAATTTGAAGATTTATTTGTGAATTAGCAAAAATTAAGAGCAATTTTGTTAGATATTTACATATTTTAAGAGCAATTTCTAGTAAATTTACCGCTCTATATATAAAGTTAAATTGTAATACATAACAATTAACATATTCTTTAAAAAAAAATTAACATATTCCTAAACCATATATTTAAATAAAGAGCAAATCTTATTATCACAAAAAAATATAGCAAATCTTATAAATATTTTAAACCGAAATATAAAGTATAAATCCTAACGATATCTTAATAATTTTTTATTTTAAATCTAATATATATTTAAATTTAAAATCTTCAAAAAAAAAATTATACATTTCATTCTCTAAAACTATTGTAAAAAAAAATGTTCTATAAATCAAGAGGAGTGGTTATATAAAACAAACAAATTGATCCCGAGAATTTCACGATGTTGTGTTGTAGTTAAAATGAGCGGAAATCACGTGGCAGTGGGTCGCTCTACGTAGCATTTCCCATAAATCAACCCATTCTACCATGTTCATCACAACTCACATTCTACCAAGTTTTTCCTAAACCCTAAACGGCGAAACCTAATGTTCTATTCTTAAATCAACCCATCACAACTCACATTCTACCAAGTTTTTCCTAAACCCTAAACGGCGAAACCCAATGTTCTATTCTTAAATCAACCCATCACGACTCACATTCTACCGAGTTTTTCCTAAACCCTAAACGACGTAACTCAATGTTCTATTCTTTTGGCGATGTCTTCCCAACGACAATCAATTCCAACGGAAGATAGGATCAACATCCTACCAGATCCAATTCTCTGTCATATCCTCTCATTCCTCCCAACCAAACTCTCTGCAGCCACAAGCATCCTATCAAAGAGATGAAAACCGCTATGGCTCTCGGTTCTTATTCTTCACTTTGACGATCAAACCTTTCAAGACGTTATCTCATTTCGCCACTTTGTATCCTCTGCCTTTCTATCGCGAGACATCACGCTGCCCGTCCGATCATTCCATCTCAAATGTTCAAAAGAGTCTAGTCTCCAGCCACACGATATCAATCTATTTGTTTATGCCGCTGTGCAACGAGGGATCGAAAACCTCAATCTCGAAATTTCCAGCACAATTTACTTGAAATTACCTCCTAGCATTTTCAGTTCTAGGACCCTTGTTGTTCTTCATTTGAAAGGGCTAAAAGTGAATGACCTTTCTCATGTGGCTGTGGATTTTCCTCTCCTCAAAACTCTCCATTTGTCTTCTGTACTTGTTGAACGTATTGAATATTTTGTAAAGCTTCTTGCAGGATGTCCCATTCTAGAGGAATTGCAAGCTATATATATATATATATATATGTACTTAATATAGAGTGGCTTGGACATGAAATGTCTGTTCTACTGGAAAAGTTGCTAAGCTTACCAAACTTGATCAGAGCAAACATTACTAAATCGCATTCTTCTTTGACGTTTCTGTCCACTTTGCTTTGCAAGAAAGAGGCTTGGGTTCTGCGTGCAGAAGTGGTTAGAATATTATGATTATGAACTTTGTTTAATGGTGTGATTTAGCGATTAAAGAAATTGGGGTCGATTTCTAACTTTTGTAAATCACTACAGAATGTGCGTTACCTCAGTTGTCTTAGGTTTCACAATCTAACCAACATGGAGATTATCCTTACACATAATCATTGTGAGAAGTGGAAGTGGTTGCTAGAAGTGCTGAAACATTGTCCCAAAATTCAAAATCTTATCATTCATGAGGTTTCGTTATGCCACGCCTAGCATTTATTTTTTCTCAACACATTTTCAACTATTTTATGTATACTTTTTTTGGTTTGAATTGTTGACAGGATTGTACGAGTGAAGAGGAAGTTGTTGATAATTGGATGGATCCAGCATTTACTCTGGAATGTCTTTCAACACAGCTGAGAACATCCTTGCTTAAAGGTTTTAAATGCACGGAATGTGAACTTCAATTTGCAAAATATATTATGCAGAATTCAAAAGTACTGAACACCATGTCAATGAAGACTGCCTCTTCTGTGGATATAAATGTCAAGTACCAAATGTTAATGAAATCAGCCTCATGGACAAGAGCCTCATCAACATGTAAACTCTTATTTATTGATGAAAGTTAGGGCATAGTTGCAATAGTTCTTATATGTCTACTTTTTATGTTAGATTCTTCATATGCCATTGTAAGACTTATAGTTTCAAAGGCATAGCCTCTCTTTCGTTTTGCCCTCTATGTCATTTAGATTTACAAATATACATTGGCCTTCACTTTATTAATTGATGGAAGATCCTCTCAACTTTTTCATTTCCTTTCTTATTGATGATTGTTTACTTGGGTTACATCCATGTCTGTCATTTTTTGGTAGTCCTGTTGTGGACTTGTGGGATAATTGTGCTTTTGGTCAGTACTGTTCAAAATGTGCTTGCAATATTATGCAGTTGATTATGATGAATTTTTGAGTTACTAGAGAGATGTTTGACTTAGTTCTTGGTTTTGTTTCCACTTGTGTGAAATGCTATTTTTTTAACAACTGACTGAATTGTATTATCTCTAAATCACGTTGTATTGCACTTTGGTATTTTGTTTGTTTGTTGTTCCTGTTAATTGTTGCATTCTGTTCTGTATACTTATCAATTCATCACATACTGGTTTGCATTTAGTCTGCACTTTGTTATTGCAAATATTTATAGCATACTGTTTTTGTGTGACTAATAACAGTGATTAAAGTGGCAAGAGAATGGCACATACGTATGAGACTGTTACAACAACAACAACCAAGTTTTATGCCATTTAGTGCGGTCAACTACATGGATCAAACAACGCCATTATTCTATCATATACCATATTTCTCTCAAACTCGTTAATCTCTAGATCTTTCTTAAGCCTTCTAAAACATAATCCCGTGATTTTCTACCATGTTACTATACTTTCCAATCAGTCTTTATTTCCTATAGAGTTTGTTAGTTTTCACAATATACTTTTCCAGTTGAATGAAACAACTGTCATAGGGTTTACCTCTTTATGTTAGGGCAGTCAATTTTGGTGATCGGCATCTGTTGGGACAGTTTTGATGCGTTCATTGGTTTGGTTATTTCTGTAGTGTTTTGTGGCTGATTGGTTCTGTTCTACGGGTAGCAGATTTTGTTTTCTGTTTCTGCTTGTTCTTGCGATTTATGTTTTTAGGCTATTAGTGGTTTAGTTTTGTTTTAGCCTGTGTGGATCTTAGGTTGGAGTGTTGGCTGCATTTCTGTAGTGCTATTACCCTGCATTTGCAATGGTTCTGTAACTTTTTCTTTTGAAGGGTTTTTTTTGTTGCAAAGCCGGTGTCTGGCTTGTATATTTGGTCGTTAAAAAAAACTATCATGTGCAATTTCATATTTTCCATCGGTTTCAAAGTAAAACATGGTTTAATGCATTTTAAAAAGGAAATAGTTTTCATATATAATTAATAAAACTATTTGCTTGTATTTTTACAAGAAAATATCTGTTGTAACAGATATCTTTTGCTTAAAAAAAACACCTTTAACTCTTATGGCAGAACTATTTTTAGATTTAAGTAGCAAAACTTTCAATTTATTTTTAAGTAAGTCTTCAATTTATTTTAACTAAATTCTTCTATACACACTTCAATTACTCATGAGGACACTTAAATAGAGTATTCGTAGTGCATATAAAACTTTTGTTTCATTGTCCATCACTTGGTTTTTTTTGTTAGACAGACAGAACCAAGTGATGTGTAAGTTTTGGTTATCCTTCATTCTGACATTATTATTGGTATAGATTGTACAGAATACCAATAATAACGAAAGTTGGTTTTAAATAAAATAATATAATGAATAAGATAGTTTTTTTTTAGATAGACAAAATGACAATAGTCACAGGAAACTCACATACACAAGTGGAGGTTACTTTAGTAAGTTACAAGATGAAATCATGAAACACAACATTGAATAAAAGATGTCTATCTCCCAAAGATAATGAACCATACAACATGAAAATTCCAACACGCACATGCAAAGGCACATATCAAACCGTGTTGTTTTTACCTGCAAAGGCACTTGTGAAAACTATAACTCACCGATTATGATAACAAGAAGCAATCACCTTAGCAATGGGTTCCATCAACTACAGAAACCTCTTCTTCATTTTGACTATGCTATGTTTTATTTAATTTTTAGATGTCAGTGTTGCCATAGACACTATTACATCAACTCAGTTTATCAAGGACCCTGAAACTCTAAGCTGAATTCACAATCACATGGATTCCTAACAAAGACCAACCACTCAATGATCTTGTGGTACTGAATGGAAAGAAAGAGGTGATTTAGTCATAAAATGCGCCGAATATTGCCACCAATTCGAGTTCCAAACTTTTAGGTTCAAGGAGCCTTGTACTACTTGAAGGCACAACAGGAAGAACTATATATGGGAAAGTTTCCAGCATCCTTCAAATGCAATGCAACAAAATAATGGGTGAGAAAGTAAAACTCGCATCATGGAAAAGTAAAACACATTTTGATCCATCCGTTGGAAGCTTCTCTTTATGTGTTGAAAAACTAGCATACCTGAAGTGTTCATTTGGAATGAAACGCGTCCATATTGGCGCAGCGCTCAGTGGAATGGTGAGATTTTTAAAGGGCTTCCATATATGAAAACTCGATATCTCACATGTTGGTGATGATGGAGAAGGAAATGTTTCATTCATTGTAACAAACAACGGTGGATACAGTTGGTCTCATAATCAGAAGGAAATTTTGAAGAGAAATGGTGGGGTGAAAAGAAGAAAGAATGGAAAGTAACGGAATAGTTCTCGAATGGAATGTGATGTTTATAGTGTTTGTGGAACTTTTGCAAGCTGTGTAATTCACAAAGCTCACTAATATATGACACCAAAAAAAAAAAAACATAACTAATATGAA
>Ga0228711_1005748_pt1 | contig 18788 bp, 14 predicted proteins | sample MedpolnodulmetaG_2_FD_177996 | JGI IMG/M metagenome (GOLD analysis project Ga0228711, IMG submission 177996) | Root nodule microbial communities from Medicago polymorpha collected in Santa Monica, California, United States - brown nodules | ecosystem: Host-associated > Plants > Roots > Nodule...
AGAGTTCGTGGCCGTACACTTCGTACACTGTCCTTTGTCAACTCTGGTGAAGTAGCTTCTGGCGAGATATGCTTCTGATGGTCAGCGCTTCTGATGTTCTTGCTTCTGATAACTAGCGCTTCTGATGACGTGTCTTCAGGAGCTCTTCTTCAGACTCGTTTCTTCAAACGCAGTTCTTCAGACGCATTTCTTCAGACTCAGTTCTTCAGACGCATTCTTCCAGATGCTTTAAGCTTCAAATAAATTCCTTTGCTCTTGAATTTGTTCAATCAGAATCTCTAAGAATAGTACTTTGATTATGGATCCTGCACACTTGAACAAATTGTTTAGCATATCCAATTGATTATTTTTAATACCTTGTTATTGTCAAAACTCAATAGGTGACTTGTGAAACACCCTTGTTCCAACAGACTACTCCCAAGCTCCCCAGACACGAGCTTTGGAGAAGGCGAAGCGGTTTGTCATGGCGTGATAAATTGAGTCACTTGTGGTGATTTTTCATGGCGGTATTGCGAAAGAATACAAGGTGAGCTCTTTAAGCACGAGTCTTGAGACAAGGAGATTTGATTTATATAGTCGATAGTCCACAACCCCCCAAGCACGAGTCTTGGGACAAGAAGAATTGATTAATTATAACGTTCCTCTTTCGATATTGGAAGATGGGCGATATCTGCATTTGCATGTCCTTAGACGAGTTTATGGGTGTACGGTATAGGCAAACCCTTTTCGGCGATATAGTACTTTGTAACTTCATTGTTGATGTAATTTATCAGGGCGGGTTGTACATGGCGTCCTAAGTACTTGTGGTTTTTATTTTGGATGCAACTTAAAGCAGGCGAGTCCATCTTAGTCCTTTGTATATCAGTATTTCTTCGTCTCCTATTCGTTTTGCAATTATTTTTTGTTTCTTGTAGTGTCACGTTATACTTTGCTTCGATTTGTTGATTGTTTTTCAGTGGTATCTATGATTTGGTTTCCTTTGAGCGATCACAATGTTGTTTCGGGTTATTTATTGTTTCCTTCGAAGTATGTCCTTTATTTAGCTTCGTGGTGCGTCGACTTAAGTGATGTTGGCGATTGCTATTTCCTTTCAGTCATTTGCTGGAGATTGTCTTCTGACAAATGTTGACGTTTTATGGTGTTTATGGAGAATATATTAATGAGTTGAATTTTTCTATGGTGTTGCGTCTAATTTTGTAGCATAGTTTGTGCTTTATATTTTACAGTTGTATCTTTGTAGGCGAACATGAGGTGAAGAATTTTGCTCGTTTTTGTGCAGAGGACATTCTGAGCCCACTTGTTGGGTTGACATATTTTTTCGAGTCGACGTTCAGAGCCCACTGGTCGGGTTGACGTATTTTTCCGAGTCGACGTTCAGAGCCCACTAGTCGGGTTGACGTTTAAAACTGTTAAGAGCCACAAGGGGTTGACGGGCGTTCAGAGCCACGAGAAGTTGACATGGCGTTCAGAGCCTCGAGGGGTTGACGCGATAGTTCAAAGCCACAGGGGGTTGACTTAAAAAACTGTTCAGAGCCACGAGGGGTTGACATGGCGTTCAGAGCCACGAGAAGTTGACATGGCGTTCAGAGCCTCGAGGGGTTGACGCGATAGTTCAGAGCCACAAGGGGTTGACTTAAAAAACTGTTCAGGGCCACGAGGGGTTGACAGGGCGTTCAGAGCCACGAGGGGTTAACGCGGCGTTCAGAGCCTAAGGGGTTGACGCATTAGTTCAGAGCCACGAGGGGTTGACTTTTTAGTTCAGAGCCACGAGGGGTTGACTATAAATACTCTTCAGAGCCACGAGGGGTTGACGCATTAATGGAAAATGGCGAATCAAATCCTTATGGCGAGTAGAATTACTTTGCAGAGTGGCGAAGAGTAATCATTTTGTAGAATGGAGAAGATAGTCACTTCGTAGAATGGTGAAGATAATCACTTTGTAGAATGCCGAAGATAATCACTTTGTAGAATGGCGGAGATAATTTAGAAAATAGAGCGCCTCGTTAAAAACCTGCAAAACAAATCTCAAAGGTCAAAAACGGTTAGGATAGCTCCACGTTTTATCTTCAAGATCTTAATGGTGGGACCGTTGCTTTCTACATTTCCTTCTGACGAGCTGTTTAGTGAATACTTCCTTTGTTTAAGCTCGCCCTTGGCGGGCTTGTTTGCCTCCCAAACTTTATTCATCTGAAATATAACGTGACTTCCGAACATCCAAAATAAAGGAGTCTTAATCATACACAATCTTATTTAATGAGAACTATTTACTCGTTGGCTTCTCTTATTAACTCACCCATATTTTCTACTCCCCTTCCTATTCTTTCTATTATCTTATTAGATAACCTTCTTACTTGATTATTTTGTTCTTTTAATCCTTTTCTTTCTTCTATTAGATTTGGAACTAAGTCTTCCTACTACTTTTCTTAAATCAAAATGTGATACTTCCTTATTAGATTTAAACTAACTTGCCCACTTCGCCCTTTTTATTTTATATTCCTTCTTTTTCTCCTACTAACATGAATTTTAACTTGCTTGGTTTTTTATTTTCTATGTCTTTACTTCCTCCTATGAAGTTAGGACTAAGTTTTCTGCTCAATTTGATTCTTCTTCGTGGGACTGGCACTATTAATCCATTATTTATGGTTTTACTAAACCGTTAGTTCAGTTCGCAAAGTAAATGATACATGAAAGGGGTTCCCAGGAAAGGGAGCTGGGTCACTTGGACCTCTTAAATATCAAGACTTTCCTCGCCATAATCCCTCATATGTGACCTTTTAACAATACTACACTTTGCTTCTGCCACAGGGTACCTAGAGTAGTCTTTCTTTTTCCTAATGATAGAATTTGTTTTACAATCCAACTTAATAAATATAATTACAACTATACTACTCCTCTTTCTTCTCCAGTTAGATTGAAACTAAATCTTCCGCTAAGTTATGTTACTTTCTACTCGTCTTCCTTCACCTATTAATCTCGAACTAACTCGCCCAAATTTTCTACCTTTCTTCCTACTCATGTTAAATCCGAACTAACCTCTGTTCAATTTTACCTCGTGCTTTTCTCCTACTTGATGGATATGATACAAGTGATTATGAAAAGCATATATCGATACCATACATATTATTATTGAACTTGAATCAAACTGATTGTATAACAGGCTGAATTCTTCCAAATAATCAAAGTAACAAGGATCACACCAAAGTGTAGTAAAGTAAGAGAGATATGCAAGGTAAAAATTATTCTTCCCTAGCGTTGTTGGAATCGAGAGAAACGGCAATGAATTCGCCTCCATTTACTTATAATGACGACGATGGCCGTGAGGGATTGAGCTCGCCTGTTGGTTTGGTCATACCATTCCGATAATGTTTTCTTCATAGCGACCCTTTCCTTTGGTTACTCTTCGCTTCATATTTCTCGATTTGATCATTAATTCTCTATCTTTTGAATGATGTCGTGAACACACTGACACTTGTCTCAGTCTTGCCCTTATCACACAACTGTGATGTCACCTGATGTTTAAAACAAAAATTGGAATTGGGGTTGCGATTTCAAAGCAAAACAAATCAACTATGTTAAATACATATAATTATAATTAAAATTGACGAAGAAACTTCAAGAATAATTGCGGTCTATGACACGATATCACGACCTCTTCGATCACCGATTTTAGGTGATCAGACGACAAAGGCTGCCTGTGCTATCTTCTCAGGCGGTGGTGGAGCAGAAACATGAAGTGGAGGCAGAAAAATTGATTAGATGTGGCCCAGGTCAGTTTTACCGGTTCCCACAGACAGCGCCGACTGTACTAGCAAAAAGTACAATAATCGTATTAGGGTTTGTATTAAGAAGGCTCTCAAGGGTTGTATTTATAGCCCTCTGTGGGCCTGATTTATGTTTACTTAGGCAATAAGTAATAGGGGCAATTAGGTATTTAGGCGGCTTTCTAGAGGTTTCTAGAAGCAGATTGTGGCGGCGACCTGGGGAGGGCGCGCCTTGGGCCTTAGAAGCCTTATGGGGGGCGTTGAGGCCTCTGGAAGGGTCTAAAAGCCTTTCTTGAGGTCTTTTAAATCCTTAGGAATATATTGACGGTCCAGTATGTACCCTGACTTAAGCCAAGCAATCTTTGTGATCTATCTCTATAGATTCTGATTCCTAATGTACAGAAGGCTTCAGCTAAGTCTTTCATAGAAAACCATTTCCCTAACCAAGTTTTGATTTCTTGTAGTGTAGGGATGCCATTTCCGATTAAAAATATGTCATCCACATATAAAACCAGAAATGAGACTATGCTCCAACTAACCCTGTTGTAAACACAAGTATCATCTTCATTTTTAATGAATCCATACTGTTGTACAGTTTCATCAAAATGAAGATTCCAACTTGTGGAAGCTTGCTTCAATCCATAGATTGATTGCTGCAATTTGCATACTTGGTTGCTTTAGGATCATCAAATCCTTCAGGTTGTGTCATGTACACATCCTTAAGAAGTGTTCCATTAAGGAAAGCAGTCTTGACATCCATTTGCCAAATTTCATAATCATGGTATGCAACGATAGCAAGTAAGATCTGAATGGATTTAATCATTGCAACTGGTGAAAAGGTTTCATCATAGTCTACACCATGAATTTGTTTGAAGACTTTAGCAACCATCCACGCTTTGTAGGTATTAACCTTTCCGTCCATGTCAGTTTTCTTTTTGAAAACCCACTTGCATCCTATAAGAATAATTCCTTCAGGAGCTTCAACCAAGTTCCAAACTTGATTTATGTACATGGAATCCATTTTAGATTTCATGGCTTCAAGCCACTTCTCATTTTTAGGACCAGTAATGGCCTCTATGTAAGTCACAGACTCATCTTGGTCCATGAGCAATATGTCACCCTCTTCTGATATGAGAAACCCATATCTTTCAGGTTCTTGACGTATCCTGCTAGACCTATGTGGTTCTTGTGTTATTGGAGTAGGTGTTTATGTCACAACAGTTTGTGTATCCTGCTCCTGTTCCTCCATCGGTATATCACTACATTGCGGGTCTTTAACTTCTTCAAGATCTACTTTTCTCCCACTGATTCCATTGGAGACAAATTCCTTTTCAAGGAAGACTTCATTTTTAGCGACAACTACTATGCCCTTAGAAGGATTGTAAAAGTAGTATCCTCTAGTTTCTTTAGGATATCCCACAAAGAAACATTTGTCATATCTTTGTTCAAGCTTAGTAGACATTTGTCGTTTTACATAAGCTTCACAACCCCAAATCTTTAAATGTCTTATATTGGGTTTTCGACCATTCCATATCTCATATGATGTCTTTTCTACCACTTTGGATGGAACTCGGTTAAGTGTATAACCTGCAGTTAATAAGGCATGTCCCCACAAGGAGTTTGGAAGATCAACATGACTCATCATTGATCGGATCGTGTCTAACAAGGTTCGATTTCTCCTTTCAGAAACACCATTCCACTGTGGTGTTCCAGGATGTGTGATTTGGGATACGATCCCACACTCTTTTAGATGATTGTCAAATTCTAAGCTCAAATACTCTCCACCTCGATCAGATTGAAGCATTTTGATTTTCTTTCCTAGTTGGTTTTTTACTTCATTTTAAAATTCCTTGAATAAAGTAAATGATTCAGATTTGTGTTTCATTAGATACACATATCCAAATCTACTCAAGTCATTAGTGAATGTAATGAAGTAATGAAATCTTCCCCTAGCGGGTGTGTTTAGGGGTCCACACACATCAGTATGTATCTTGACCGGTAAATGCGGTATTTGTCATCGTTCCTATTAAACAAGATTGACATGTCTCATATGATTCAAAATTAAAAGAGTCCAAAATTCCATCTTTATGGAGTTTGGAAATACGATTCTCATTTATATGGCCTAAACGACAATGTCAAAGGTAAGTCGGATTCAACTCATTAGGTTTCATCCTTTTAACATCAATGATATAGATAGGCATATCGAGATAAAGGATATAAAGTCCATTAATCATAATCAAATTAGCATAAAGAATATTATCCAAATAAACAGAACAACATTTGTCTTTTATTGTAAAACAAAAACCAGACTTGTATAAACAAGAAACGAAAATAATATTCCTACTAATGGCAGGTACATAATAGCAGTTTTCTAAATTAATTAAAAGACCACTAGGTAAGGTCAATACATAAGTTCCAACAGTCAAAGCAACAACCCTTGCTCCATTGTCAACTCTAAGATCGACCTCGCCTTTTGCCAATGCTCTACTCGTTCTCAACCTCTACACATCATTACAAATATGAGAACCATATCCAGTATCTAATACCCATGATGTAGAAGTAGACATATTAATTTTTATAACAAAAATACCTGAAGAAGTAGAGACAACAGTTCCATTCTTCTTATCTTCTAGATATTTTGGGCAGCTACGCTTCCAATGCCCAGTCTTACCGCAGTAGAAGCACTTGCCCTCTTTAGCCACACCTCCAGTAGGCTTCAAAGCTTTGGTTGATGGCTTAGCAACAGCTTTACCTTTGCCATTTCCCTTAAACTTATTTGGCTTCTTGTGAAGCCTTTTGAACTTTCCATTGTTAACCATCAAAATGGCCTTTCCTTTTCCCTTCATATTCTTTTCAGCAGTTCTTAACATAGCTGCAAGCTGTGGAAGAGTTTTTTCCATCTCATTCATGAGGAAGTTCTGGACAAAATGGCCGAAGCTTTCTACCAACGATTGCAGGATAAGATCAACAGCAAGTTCCCGTTCAAGGGGTAAACCCAATCGAGCTAGGTTCTCAACATACCCAATCATCTTGAGTATGAGAGGTCCTACGGGACTTCCTTCCGACAGCTTGGTTGAGAAAAGGGCTTTGGAGACATCAAACCTTTCATGCCTTGCCTTCTCTTCATAAAGAGTCTTAAGGTGTTCGATCATATCGAACGCAGTCATCCCCTCGTGATGTTTCTGCAGCTCGGGAGTCATGGTTGCTAGCATGATGCAAAAGATTTCCACAAAAGCATCGAGATACCTATTATAAGAATTTCTTTGAGCAGCATGAGCTCCAATAGGTGGTGCCTCAGGAATAGGTTCATCAAGCACATACAACTTTTTCTCATGTGTGAGGACAATCCTCATCTTTCGTTGCCAGTCTAAAAAGTTAGTTTCAACCAGTTTTTCTTTCTCAATAAGTGATCGCAAAATGTTGTTTGATGCATTAGTTGCAATCTACAATTTTAAAATATACAAAATAAGTATCATGAACATAACATATTTAATTTGGCCTTTAATTAAATACGCTCCCACTATTTTACTCAAATCAAATGACCTTAAAACATTTGATTTGGAAAATCCCGTTGGAAGATTTTCAAGTGGGTTGAAATCCTTATTTCACCTTGTTTTATGTCAGCGGGGGCTGATCCCTCAAAAATAAGTTATTTAGGTAGGAACATTTCCAATTGTATCCTATACAACTTTCAAATCAATTGGGCGAGTAACTGTTACTCAAATCTATCATATAGACATTTCCAAATTATTGCTTCTAAATTTATTCTAATCTTATTAAAATTAATTTTGTTAAGTTAAACCCAAAAGAATAACAATTGGGTAAATGAGATTACCTCACCGCAACTTACTAGTATAGAACATGTGCTTCATGGAGGCAAATCCACACATTCGATATTAGTCTTGAAGGGTGTTATCCTTTTGGAAAGCATTAAACTTAATATATCAAATTGAAGAATTTTTATTAAGTTTGATCTCACCTCACCACGACTTATATATCATATATATTTGCACTCTAATCATTCAAACATGCATAACAATTATACAAAGTAAAAGTGACATGATTATGGCCTCCTAACACTATGACTCTCTCAAGACAATGAGAGAATCTAAACAAATCCTAGAAACGACCTTGCTTCTCCAAGCTAGACTTCCAGGACTATCCTAACATCTTGAGTCATATTGTCTCCTTGTATTCTATTTACATTACATATAAATAAACTCGTTTTACATACGAGGGAGTGGATGAGAAGAGAATGTACAATATAAATTAAGAGAGAGGTACGATACACAGATATCCAAAATAAAGTAAAACAAAAGGGATAAGACCATAATCATTCACATAAAATAATAACAATCACACTTTTATTATTGTTATTATTTACACCTCATAATTAAATAAATTAAATTCAAATTCGATATATGATCACACTAGGCAGATTAGCCGGGGGTTCCGCTGATCGGTCAGCAGACGGCAATGGACATGGGTCAAGGGGGAAGCGCCCCAGAAGCTAATCCAATATGAACGATTCACTTTGAATTAGCGTCGTATTTCGCATCAATACTTGACACGTTTCTGACAACCCTAACCGTATAGGCAAACCCTAATTTTGTCACAACAATATAATCATATCAAACAAGTACTCTGAATCGGTTACGAAGCTCCACACATCAATCAATATTTGTTCATATTGATTGATTGAACAAGTACCCATTAGCCAACTTTTTCATGATAATATTCATGTGTACAATTACTCCTTTTTCCTCATATATATATTGATCACAAGGCATAGATATTGTCACCCTTGTATAGATCAATATTTATATTTCTCTATCCCGAAATATACTGAATAACGAATAAGTCCAATATCTCATATTGACTTAGTTCAGCATGGTCATGCAACTTTACAGTCATATTTCATCAAGAGGCCTAAAGATATATCTCCTATTATGAGGAGGGACAAATTTCTCATCTAGGACACTCATGTCCCTCAGCATGATTCATCAATTACCCATTAGCCAACGTTATGGTTATCCTGTTACAAACAACGTTAGACTGTTAATAAAGCACTTGAGTCCACATCTAGGGATCACAATGGTTTCAGGTCTAAGAGTAATATACACTATTATCACTGTTAGAATATCTTATGAAATTTTCATAACATACTATGTAGTATTCTCACGGTGGGTCAATCCAATATAAATATTACTCCTAATATTTATACCTATGTATAGACTTAATACCTCACATCTATGACCCATGAAATGTTATCATCAGTCTACATACATAATAGTCTCGACGCTTTATTATTATCCCAATTCATATTAAAGTTTGACTACCGATACATTTAAGAATAATGTTCTTTATGTTAATGTAATCTCATGATTAAGTCACACTTAATATACCATTATATGAACTATCTATTCTAGGGACATTATTAACATTACAACGAATATAATAAAGAGTGTCATATATTATTTAATAATAAAAGTCATGATACATAACATAAGTTTAACATAAACTATTGGCTTCTAGGGCTTACACGAATACTTACTAATAGGGATAACTCGCTTTTGGTATCTTTTGTTTAGTTACTAATCACTTACTTCCCAGACAGGTAGTTATTAGTATAAGGATATAAATATCAAGATATAAACATCAGATAGTAATAACAATATTAAGCCCTGTCACAATCTAAGTACCTAATCTAGGGTTGCACTTTGCCAAAATAAATTAATCCTAATAAAACTTAATAGGAAGAGAAAATAAACTAATAAAACGACATTAAATTAAATAATTATCCAACAAAAATAAACAGAGGTTCATCTTAGAACCCTAACCTATAGATATTTAGTTACACATGATAACTAAGACAAAAATACTAAAAGATTAAAACATACCCTATAAAAGATGGAGATGAAAGAACTCCTCCTTGGCTTCCTAAAATCGCCTTCCTCTTGAACTACTCCAATTTTGAACAAGAAATTGTGAATGAGGAAGGCAATATTTATAGGGAAAGTTGCCACCGAACTTGGGCTAAATTCATGGGATTCCAGGGGCGAAAAAGTCACGAAAAATGACTTCTTCTGCAAGACTTCATGCGCCTAGTGCTTAGGGCCATGCGCCAGGCGCATGTGCCTAGAGCTTTCAGGTGCCTTGCACCCATAGGAATCCGTTAGGCACTTTAGTGTATTACTTTTGTGCGCCTCGCGCTTCCTTTGTGTGACGGGCGCATTAGTGCATTACATTCTCATTCCTGTATTCTGCGCCTGTTGAGGTGTTTTTTTCATAGTTAAATTGTCATGGAACTTGGAAACATAATTCCTTCATTAGAAAAGCCTTATGAGGCCTCTTGAATCTTTATTCTTCATCTTCTCAAAGCCCAATAATCTTCGGAGGTCTTGTTTTGCCTGATTTCTTGATTTCTTCGTGTTTTACTTCAAGAACCCCCTAAAATTGCTATGTTTCGGGAAGAATAAAATTACAGACTCAAATATAGAAAACATTACAAATGTCCCGAAATTGCAGCGACATACAGTTGTCCATGAGTGAAAACTAGTTTGGAAAGATAGATTCCAACATGAGATAACGACTGACCTTGACTTTTATTTATCATCATTGCGAAACACAAAGTCAACGCGAACTGTCTCCTCGTAAATTTGAAAGGAAATCCAAGATCACTCGGAATTAAGTTCATTCTTGGAATAATGATTTTTTCACCCACAGTTTTTCCAGCAATAACAGTTGCACCGATAAAGTTTTCCCAAGTTTGTTTACAATCAACCTAGTCCCATTGCACAATCCAGCTGCCTGGTCAATGTTCCTCATCAACCTAACTGGTCATCCAACTTTAAAACTCAATATGTGGTTCGGAACACCAGAACACTTGATATCATTTAAGAATTCGGTGGTAAACCATTGACTTTCTATCTCACTATTTGCATCTAATTGACAAACCAAATCAGAGCTGATATATTCCTTTTCCTCTCCAGGAACCAATGATAGAAGAAATTCATTAACGTGCTTAACTGCGTCAAGTGTAGGAGCGAGTATCCTCCGCTCTTGGAAATTTTTTAGATTTTCATGTTTTCCAAAAAATTAGGATATATAAAATCAACCAAAGAACGCAATGGATCTGGTGAATCTTTTATTAGCAACTCATTAGGAATGATTAAACCAATTTCTCCACCCTCATTGGAAGATCCAATTTCATCTCCAATTAAAAGTATCCACTCGGCGAACTTTCTAATCTCAGCTTTCTCAGCATGATCAGTTGAAGCACTCAAACACATGTTCATCGTAAGTGTAAAAACCTTGGAGTGACTCCATAACTTTAATGAGTTAATGAATGAAGCAAGTATGTCCTATCTGCATCCTTTTCTGGTCATTGGAAAAATTTGTCTAAAATCATCTCCCAGAACAACAGTAACACCGCCAAATGGTTTGTCAGTATTGTCGACTCCATCCTAGGACATCACATCGTACATGGTTTGGTCAAAGGCCTCAAAACACCAACGATGCATCATTGGTGCTTCGTCCCATATAATTACTTTTGCTCTTCTAAACATAGCAGCTTTGTCACTTTCCTTATCAAACATACAATTTGAGGCTTCATTGATCTGAATAGGAACATTGAACGGCGAATGGGTTGTAAGACCACCTGGTAGTAGCAAAGCTGATATGACACTGGACGCCGTATTTACTACAATGTATCCTTTTTCACATAGTCCAACAGAAAGCATCCTCCAAATGAAGGTTTTTCCAGTTCCTCCATGTCCGTAAAGAAAGAAAAAAACGTTTTTACCTATATACTTACGATATTATTTTCGGAGATTAAAAAAATCACAAAGATAATACAATAATTAAGTTATTTCTAAGTAATTAAAAAAAACATCAGACAACTAATATGTAAAATTGATTGATCAATTAGAGTCGAAATTAGAGTCAAAAAAGAAAATAAAATATTTAGTTTGGTCTGATCATATGTAAAAGTGGTTTATTGTTTTTTTTCCTTCTAATCTTTATATAATTTAGTTTATGGTGATAAGGCAATATGGTTCAATTTAAATGTACATAATACATATAATTATTTTCATTTTAAATAAATGGCATGATTGTAATATACACAAAACGTAATTAAGGAAACTTTCTTGATCAAATGTACAATGCATTACAACGTTTTTGTTGTAGGAGCAATAAATGCTTGAGAGAAACTTGAGACGCCACGTGTACTTTTGCTCAAAGATATAAACTTTTGTATTATATAAAAATTAGTATAATTATTTTCATTGTTGTCCTTATCCTCACATCTATTTCCATTTAGCACTGAGATTGAAAAGATATTAAACTTAGTATATGGACAAAATTGAAAGGGCATATGTCGTTGGCATAAATCAGTTTTTGTCACCTCAGATCATTAGTTGGTTCAGCCAAAATATCTTCCCCTTTTTCTACAAGACGAGATCAAGGGATAACTACATTAAAATCCATTTATAAGCAAGCATAAAAAGATATTGGTGATCCACCTGCTTGAAAGTTATGAAGTAGGAAAGATCAAAAGTTAATTCATTTTCTACCAGACAGGTTGGTTGACCCGTAATATCTTCCACTATAATATGTGGAGGAGCTTTTGTTTAATTAAGGTGATGGGTTGTAGGAAACTTGTTGGAAAAGAAGCAGTGTTTTTATTGATTTCTCAAAACCGACGAAATGTAAGGCTGCTCTAGCCAGACAAGGGAATTGTTTTTATTGATTTCTCATTTTACTTTTCACAAAAAAGTTTATTATGGGGTTTATGTGTTACCTCTTATGAAGCAAATCACTAGTCTTAATTCCAAAAATTGAGGTTAGATTATGAAAACTATGATAAAAAATATGAGCAAGAGAATAGAGAAAGATTCAACTTCTCATGATTGTGATCAAGTAAGTTTGTCATCTAATTCAGGTTGCAATGTTTCTTTAAATATCAAAGATTGAGATCAATGGAAAGTGTTGCATAATGATCTTAGGGTGAAAATGGAGGCCATATGGAGTGTTCGAGAAGAGTTGGTTTAAAAAATGAAGGAGAACAAGAGAGGTCATTCAGTAGTTAATGAATATGGAGGTTAGAGACAGACATGATATTGAACATGTAAGGGAGGAAGACAATCAACATGATAGGATATGGGGTCAGAGGTTAAGATTTAATAGGTGACATATTGTTGTAATGAAGATATTAAGTTACAACATACGAGGGTTAGGTGGACATGCTAAGAAAAAAAGAAATACGGGGGTTTGTGTAGAAAAACCATACGTTCAGTTGTTTGTGAAATGTTTTGGGGGTCTAAAGACGTTCAGTTCTTCTTCAAACCATTCCAAGGGACATCAAATTGTATCTTAATTATTTTGGATGCAAATGCACTTGCAGCCGAAAGTATATACTCCTTGTGTTTGGGAGGGAAAATGAGTGATGTTGGAGCAATTATGTCAGAAGGTAGTTGGTGATTCTTTTCCGACCTGATGTGCTTGTGGATATTTTAATGCACTTATATTAGATATGGAACACAATGGGAATGCTAATTTTTCTAGAGAGTGTGATATAAAAAATTTCAACGAGTACATTAATAATTTTGGGTTTATAGATTTCCTTCTAAATGGCAGAAGGTCACATTTTCAGTATTTGTAAGTGATAGACTGACATGAAATTAAATCCTGGTCATGAATTAAACCTACAAAGAAGAGACAATATTTTTTATGACATTAAGAATAACACATTTTAGTAAAACATATTTTGATTTTACTTGTCTAAAATCTTAAATCATTAGAAAAATAAACTTGGGTACCTATAAAGTTGTAAAAATTTATATCTTAAAAAAAATTGACTCTATCTTGGAAAATTTAATTGTGCCATGGCCATAGAGAAAAACATACAGATAAAAGTACCATAAAAATGATATTTATTTTATGTCGGCCACTGAGTAAACCAAAACAGACCATCCAAGCCATAATGAAATTAACAATAACAATCCAACTCTATCTAGAGTATGTGTCCCTATACACGGGACACAAGTCAAATTAAAACAAAACATCACAACACAAACACAATTGGTAACCATTTCCAAACACGAAACAAAATATCCATGGTAACTTTATTGGTAATAAACAAAGACAACACCTTAAGGGCTTCTATATATCTTCTCCATGAGGTCAATTTTCTGCTTTATAGGAATTTCAGGAAAAAACTCCATTCTATTTGATCCAGACCCACTTGCCATTCCATCATCATCATCATTGAACATCATTGGCACATAGCCACCAATTTCTTCTTCTTGAGTAGTCAAACCTTCAGAGAAAAAATCACTCTCAGAACTTTCATAATTTGGTTGATTCTCAATATTTAGCATGCTCATAGAGTTATTCATCATCTCCTTTTCAACTTTCTTGGCAGAACTGACTTCCATTATGTATTTCAAAAGTAGTGTTCCCTTTGAACTGTTACCCCTATTCATCTTCTTGGCTTTCTGGCGGCGCTTAGTGGTGTTCCAGTGGTTCTTGACAGAGTTCTCGGTGCGCCCCGGCAATCTCCTTGCAATTTCCGCCCACTTGTTACCAACAATCTTGTGAGCTTCGATCAATATTTTGTCTTCCTCTTCGGTCCATGCCTCCTTCTTCAATTATTCAAAAAAGTCAATAAATGGATTAGCTATATAAATATGATTAAATTAAGCTTCCCATTAATTCATCAATTTGGTAATAGCTTATTATGAAGTAAATTTTTGCATCCTTGTACACTATTTTAATTAGCTATCTAACTAGACATTGCATTTGTTTGTTTCCAAGCAATCAGAAGTTTTATTTTCTTGCATCCATTCATGTATGATACTCGCGATGTATATAACATCGGGACGTGAGAGTTGTAAACAGGGTGCAAATCAAACACATATGTAATATATTTAGATAGAATAAGCAAGATTACAATAAACTCTTGACAAAGTTACAACGGTTAATAAATCTGCAAATTTTGTGTTTTACATATCCTATCCAAACGTAAAATTAATAGCTTATATTGGCTCTTAAATCTACAAACTTTAATACAATTTAAAAAAATGTTTATTTTTTTTTTATCAATTTACTTAAATTCAATGTATAATATAATTAATATAATATAATTTATGCATCGACGATATGCTTATATAACTATATACAAGTACTCAGTTTCAATTAATGGATTGACAATATAATTTTCCGCAAGTCATGTTAAGTGGATTAAAGTTATCAAAATCCATAAACTAAGTTGATCCACCGTCGACATATATATATATATATATATATATATATATATATATATATATCATAGTGTTCAACATCAATCATTTACTTGTATGAAAATTAATGACACCGTTTTGAAATGGAATGTAATAAAAAAAAAGCATATTTTGATATGAAGCAACAACAAAATATTTTTAACAACCTTATAGATGATATTTACTTGTAGTTACATAGAAGCGTGAAGAAAATGATACGAACAGTGTAAAAGAAAGTCACAATATATTAGTGTGCACAATTTTATGCTACTTAAAAATAATCTTACAAATGAGATAACTCATAAGCATCAAGTCTTATTATAAAATAAGAAAGGTTAGGCTTAAAATCATGAATAAAAGAGCATAAATGATCCTCTAAAAAAATATTATCAATGGTGCTATTTATTATCAGAAACAAACATCATAAAAGAACACAATTAGCAAATCAGAGATCAAAAATAAATTAATATATAAAAAAATTACATATCTATATGTACATATAAAAATCTAACATGTTAAAGTAAACAATAGGCAAGAATCAAAATTACTCAAAATTGATATTATTTTATTTATATGTCAATGTATATGAAAAGAATGACACCTTAATGTCCGGACAAAGATGGTTATTCCATCTCTCTCTGCACTGTTTCCCGATTCTGCCATTCATATACTTAGCAATCTTGGACCATTTTCTAAGCCCAAAGCGATCAACCAATTGGACAAGAATCCTACAAAAATATAAAAACGCAATTCATTTTTCATCATATGTGAACAATTGATAATAAATAAACAAAATATAGTTAAGATAAGTTGAACCAAATTTAAATACAAAACCTATAAACATATCTATACCCAATAAAGTATATATCTAATCCATATAAAACTACGAAAATTGTTTGTTGGAGAGGCAATACAAAATTTTAAATGATTTTATATACCTGTCCTCATCTGTTGTCCATTGGCCTTTGATTATATTAAGATCCTTATGTTGAATCTCGTTGTTATTCCGAATCCTCTTTTTCCGCCTCTGACCAGTAAGAATAGGCCCATCATTTTCTTGGGGTTCGTTTCCAAGTCCACCATAGAAAAAAATATCGCCTTGAAGTTTAGGCTTAATTGAAACAGATTGATGTACATCATAAACTAATGATGGTGATAGATCTGGACTCACCCTAGGTTGTGAAGTTTCACCATATTGAAAGATATTTTTCTTGGACAAATCCCAAATTCCTTCTCTAGTGTTCAGGCAACCATGCATGGCTTCTATTTTGTTATTGTTGGGTGCAAATATCATCGGATTTCGAGCAATGAGAAATTCTCTCTGGGACCCATTGTTGTGAGCATCATTGTATAAAGGCGTTGTGATCATAGAGATTAGGTCCCTAGAGGAAGGAATCATTGTAGGAAAACTAGATCGATTGTTAGACCTATTCAGAGCATGATCCTTAAATTGACTGTGATGGTTTTTGTATAAATAAGTGGTGTAATGTGATGGTAGAGGTGAAAGAGTTGAACATGGTTGAGAGGGAATTACTTTGGGGATCTCTGATTTTACACAAAGGTTTTTATGAAAATCCCTATGAAGGTAAGGAATTTTTTCTGCACAACTAGGATCTAATTCCATTTCTTAGACAGAGAGAGAAACCAAATAGAGAGGGAGAGAGGAAGATAGAGAGAGAGAGAGATTTTTGTATGAGAGTGAGTGTTTGTGCTTATATGAAATTATCTAAACTGGATGTGAGTAGAAGGAATTTTGCAAAGAAAATAATATTAGAGATAGTTATTTCTCAAGAAAATTGACAATTGATGTCACAACATCCAACGACTCAAATTCATTGTTTCTATGACCGTTGAGCTTTCAAGTAAAGAACTCACACGATATAAGAAATTTTACATAGATTTTATTTATTTTATATTATCTTCAATTAGAAAATTTTAATTTTAATAATTAAAATGAAATGATGAGGTTGTTATAAATTTTTGTATTTTATTGACCATAAAGTTGTAAAACAATACAAAGAGCCCATGAGTAACATGTGACACTTCTATTATCATTACTAGTACGTGTCTGTTTTTCCGCTCTTTTTATTGTGCTAATGCATGTATATTATCAACAATATTTTATAGAAGTTTGTGTGTAAATTACAAACGATACTTTATATAATTTTTTTATATATATTAAAATTATAAGTATAGATATAAATATTTGTGACTTTCAAATGTAACAAACTCAACAAACCATATTTATCTTTTTCAATGACAACAATAATATAATAAAGATAATAAAAATTATCACCTTTTTTAACAACACCAACAATAACATTATTATAAGAAAATTTGTTTAAGGATATATAATTGGAATAACAAAGAAGTCATCCCAAAATCCTCATAAAATCCTTTATTCTCTTTATATCGTCTTTCTGCTTTTTATCTCATCAACACGTGTAAATTATGAACTGTATTTTATATGAAATTTTGATTTTGTTTAAAATTATAAGTACGAATATTTGTGACTTTCAAATTGTAACAAACCCAGCAAACCATGTTTATCTTTTACAATGACAACAAAAATTTAACAAATATAATTTTTTTTTTCAATAACACTAACAATATAACTTTTATTAAAAAAAACTATAACATTAATATAGGAAAATCCATTTAAGGGTATAATTGGAATAATAAAATAATCAGCCCTTTATGTGTAGTATAGATAATATTGTTCCTATTGTGGTAGAATATTCCTATTTTGATGGGAAAAGGGAGAGGACATATATAGTTTGTTACATTTTGTTTTAATATTTGAATTTACTCTTATCTATTTATTAAATGTGTTATTTGTATTGAAAGTTGAGAGTAATTTTGGAAGGAGAAAAAACCAACCCAAAAGAGTCAAAAGAGGCTATTTTCTTTATATATGGTAAGATTATTATTATTTTTATTAAGCAAAAAAGCATATCAATACTTTTATTACGAAAATTTTCACATAAATTAAACCCAAACGCAAATGAAATTTTATATTTCTGTGTGTGTAATTTTAGTAAAGATCATTATAATAAAAATTAAATATGTTTTTTTTTTTGAAGGAAAAATTAAATATGTTTAGAATTTAGTTCATCTACACTGCCAGTGTAGAAAATTATTATACAAAATAGCGGAAAGACAGGCACTCACGTTCCTGACTTTTTGATGTTTTTATCGCGTTAAAGTTTGTAAATTATGAACATTGTTTTTTGTCTTCATAAATTTTGATTTTGTTTAAAATTATAAATGTTGATGTTTGTGACTTTAAAATTATAACAAATCCAACAAACCATATTTATCTATTTCAAAGACAACAACAATATAACAAATATAATATAAATTCTTTTATATTTTAAGAGCAAATAGTCACTTTAGTCCCTGACTTTGCACCTCGCTGTCACATAGGTCCCTGACTCAAGATTAAATACAAACAAGTCCCTGACTCTACCTTGTGTTTGTGGGGCAGATCGTGACAAATCTAAAGTAACTTGTTCTCCTTGACAAGAGCAATTATTTGATGTGAACATGCAAGGACCACAACCAATAGGAATTGGACAAGGAACTTTTGATCCAGTACCAGTTGGAGTTAGGCCACCGCCTATTAGGGGTCAAAATCCAAATGCACGTCTGAATGAACAGCAAATGCTTACATCTTTCATGCCAACTCCAAGATTTACTCCAAGGGGTCTGAGGCCAACTATGTGATGTTTGTTAGTTTATTTAT
>Ga0228711_1005751_pt1 | contig 18778 bp, 6 predicted proteins | sample MedpolnodulmetaG_2_FD_177996 | JGI IMG/M metagenome (GOLD analysis project Ga0228711, IMG submission 177996) | Root nodule microbial communities from Medicago polymorpha collected in Santa Monica, California, United States - brown nodules | ecosystem: Host-associated > Plants > Roots > Nodule...
ACTTTCTCTAAAGTTGATTATTTTGGTATTATTAAAAGGAATTTGATTTTATATTCTATTTGGATTTGATTATTTCGATTCCTTTTTCGTTATACGCAATTCTATATTTTCTTTAAAGTTGTGGAATTGGGTTCACTTCTTTCCGACATTGGAATTTTGATATAGCCTTATTTGGTTGATAAATTCACAAAGATTTTCGAATTATCATGGTACACTTGATTGTGAGTTTATTACATTTTTATACGGTTAGTAACTTTGTAAATTAAAATTTGATTTGAGAAAAGTAATAATCGTGCCCTTGTGTGTTTCCCTTCTAGTGGTGGTGGTTGTTGTCTCTCACTAAGTCCTTGTGACTTACTCTTTCATTTTCTATTTTTTTCCGATTTCCAAGTAGCTAAGTAGAGAGCTGTTCAGTCGCGTCACTCTTTTTGGGTAGGCCTTCTTTGATGGATGTCTCTTTTGTTTATGCATATGTTGAATCAGAGTATCTGCAGCTATTTGGAGTCTAGGAATATTTTCTTTGATATGTACAAATATCTAAATATGTCATTTTGAAACAGGATTAAATTCTTGGAAAATATTCAAAATACAGAGGATACTCTGTTGAAATTCCAGTGCATATCATTTTAAGTGAAAGTCAATTTGGAAATTGTTTAATTATAGTTTGTCAAGTGTCGTCAATAGGCTTGCCGGACTAGGATGCTCTAGTTCGTGCGCCGGTCACGATATTGAATTTTGGGTCGTGACAAAATACATTATCTTTGTTGAAATATTTTTACTTCAAATGAGAAAAGATAACTATGGGTCCTATAACAATAAGTTGTGTGAGTAAGGAAAATTATGGTTATCCTTAATGAAATGATTATTTAGAACATATCGTAAGTTCTTTTTGTGCAGGGAGTATTGACAACTGAATAATCATTTTGAAATCTTACGATACATCAAACATTCTGATAAAAAAATCCCACAAGACACGTCTTGAGTGGTGGAGGCATAGAGCTGAGACACCTAAAAGAGTTTGATAAAGTGCTCCAAATTTCAAACTCTAACTATTAACATAAGTACATAACATTTAATAACATACAACTAGTATTTTCCTATAAAAAATTGGTAGATTGTCCCACACTAGCGCTTCCGCGCAATAACTCTACCACCGACGATCCTATTACAGGAATAGCGTCGGGTATACCTGTTACAATTTTTACTACCCAATAACCAATTTGGTCCCAAGTTAAGGAATAACCGGTTACATTAAGATAAACGCAACGACTTTTGATTAATATTCCCAATTTCGAAGATTCTAAAGCCTGTTGCTGACATTCATCTTCTCCAACCTCATCAGCCACAGGTATGCTCACTCTTGCTGAGTGCAAAGCTCTTATATTTCTTATCTTCTTGTGTCCCTTAAAACTGCACATCCCTTTTCCACTCCCGCAACAACGTCATCTACCTTGCCTAGTAAATAAAGCAAACATTACTTTTAAATAAGAAATTTTGTCTTTTACAGATGCTCCAAATACGTATTTACTTTTATTAAAAAAAAATCACATAATTTTACGGTTGGAATACTGTAATACCATTCTATTGGTGAAAATGACACATAAATGAAGAGTTAAAATTATAGAGATCAATTTGTTATAGAACAGAATAAAACACAGAAAGGGAACAAGTTAATAAATGAGACACAAGCACAAGAATGAGCTAATTGGAACACATGTTGCGTACAACACAAAAACCACGTGAGCAAAAGACAATTAAGTTTCGCAGTGGGAAAGTAATGTTTTACCTTCCAGAAGGTCAATGAGTTCATTCCTCTTCTCCTCTTAGTTCTCCAATGAAAACATTTTTTATATGAGCAATCGCAGGCCAGAATACACCACATTGTGGTTGATAGTTTTGACACAATTCAGTACAACCATCATCTATGCGTAAATCTTCAAGGGCAGTGAAGGGATGTATGTTGCTTGTATAAAAAATCACCTTAAGAAGAGGACATTCACTAATATAGAGCCTCTTAAGATGCGGCATAGTAATTATACAAGCAGGAAGCATCCTAAGATTGGGACAGTTAACAATTACCAAGGTCTCTAAAGTGTTTGTGGCACCTTCAATCCATCTAGGCAATGTGGTTATCTCAGGAAAACCCTCAAGATGTAGATATTTCATCCGCGATGTTTGAATTGGTGTTTCGTAGCAAGCCGACAAGTTTAAGTTCTTACAGTCACTGATATACAGAGTGTGTAAATTTGGGAACATAGAAAGAGTTAAGGAGTCCACCTCCCCACATGAAACAACAAACAATGTTTCAAGGGATGGGAGTTGGTCCCTCTTGAACAAATACTTCAAATTGTGACAATAATAAAAACCCAAAGTTCGAAGATGGTTTAAGCGTGCAAATTCATTCTCTGACAAAACAAATTGTTTTGTTGTTATAATCAGTTGTCGCAGGCTGATCATCTTCCCTAATCTTTTAGGCAATGTTTCAAGTTCTGTACATCCACCCAGTTCCAAAACTTGCAAATTTTGAAGTTTACATATGGACTGGGGAAGATATTTGATTTTGCAGTTATGAGAAAGATCGAGGGCTCGAAGGTGCTCCAACTTAGCAATTGAATTAGGTAGGGTCTCAAATGAAGAGTCACTTAAATCCAAATACCTTAAGTATCTGTATCTTGACACCCATGTGTGTAATAGAGTTTCAGCATCAAGACCTACTCCTTCCATGGGAAATAGTATAGTTCTTACACTCCTAGACTTTGGGAACAAAACATGGCCACACGAATTATTGTCAACAATTGATAAATGTCTAGCTTGCTCGGATATCATCCGAGCCTGTGCGTTTACCACTGCAAAATCCTCTTTCGCAACATATAGTGCAAGATCATGCACCAAATCATGTACCTTGAACTTGCGATAGTAGCCAGAGTCTTCGAAATCCTGAAGAAATGATCTTGAATGTAACTCATCAATATATTCTCTTGCAACATCCTCTACATTTTCACCTACATTCAGGGAATGAAGTAATCCAAGTGCTACCCAAAGATTACTAATGTCAAAACTATTGAACGTAAAGTCTTTGGGATAAAGGGAAAAATAAGCAAAACATTGTCTCAAATAAGATGGCATTTGATCATAGCTTAACTTTAAGGCAGGTAAAATATCATCTTTCCCCTGCTCTAAGTTCCATAATTCAGAGTCTCTAACAAATATCCACTTATTTAAATCAAGTTTTGAGAACAAAGAACTTCCTAAAGTTTTCACAGCTAGTGGAACCCCTCGACATTTTTTCACAATTTCTTTTCCGATCTCCACTAAATTTGGATAATTTATTTCATCTCCTTCCTTAAATGCCCATTTGACAAATAGAGATAAACAGTTCTCTAAAGATAGGCCTTCCAAAACATACGAGGGAACCGTACCCATCATTAAACCAACAGAGTTGCTACGTGTTGTCACCATGACTTTGCTTCCTACTGAGCCTACTTTTATCAAATCTTCCAACTCAATCCATTTTGCACGATCTTCATTCCATGTGTCGTCTAACACGAGTAAAAACTTTTGACCAAAAAGTTTATATCTAAGACGACTTTGTAGCTGCTCAATATTTAAGTTGTTAATGTTTTCTTGGTGAGAAAGCACATTAGTTGGAGCTGAAGCAGATGGAAAAGTGGAAACTAAAGCTGAGTTGATGATTTGAATAACTATCTGCTTGATGTCAAAAACATCAGAGACACACACCCAAATCTTCAATTGGAAAAGTTCATCCATTCTTGTATCATTGAACACCAACTTTGCGAGTGAGGTCTTCCCCAAACCTCCAATTCCCACAATAGGAATAACACACAGACTTTTACCACCATCGCTGTGAGGATAGGGTTGCATCAAAAGCTTGATAATTTTTTCCCTATCATACCCCCTTCCAATTATGCTAGAAGAATCAACATGGGAATGGGTCATTTCTCTTCTTTGCACAACAAGTCCAGGATCAACATCAATTCTCACAAGTCCAAACTTAGAACCATCAGCTGCTACCTTATCCAATCTCTCCCTAATCTCTTTGATGTGATGCGCCATTCTAAAACGGAAAGCGAGTGGATTTGAGGAAGAAAAGAAGTGGCGTACCTTCATCCGAGTGCTGGCGGAAGCTTTGACAACTTGTTTTCTCTTGTCTTGAAACTCAAATCCATCCAATATATCTTCAGCATCAGTGCATATGTTTTGAATCTGCCTCAGCCATTCACGTAGTCCATGCTTTTGATTCTTCTTCTCCTCAGCGTCTAATAGTAGACCTTTGACAATTGACAAGGTGTCTTTGATCCCTTGCAGATCTTCATACACACCATAGGCTCGAGAAGCTTCTTCATAACTATAAGAAGCAAGCTTCCCTAGGAGAGAATTAGCAATATCCAGGACAAATGATTCTGCCATGGTAACAACTAACGAGGAAAGAGATGAAACGGTGTTGATATTCAAGTTTGTGGTTGTGGTTTTGGATATGCCTTCTTCCTATCCATACTTGTTGTTTATACAATGAAGTCAGTCAACTTTACAATGAAGTCAGTCAACTTTACAAAAAGTCAGAGTCGTCGTCTTCTTCCTTTCAATACTTGTTGTTTATACAATGGAATTGGTAAACATTAGTAAAAGACAGAGTCTTCTTCTGTATAGAACATTATTGGATGGACCCATAATATAACAACATTTAAATATCATTAATGAGCGGAACCATAACCAATTGTTTATGTACTACGTGAGCTATGTGGTTCATAGTTCATACCATGATATAATTACTGCAAAAGTGAAAAAATAACTAGATCAGTAAGTTTCCTTAAAAAAAAAAAACTAGATCAGTTGAAAATACCTCTTTTTTTTTTACATAATGAAAAAGAGGACTCAAATAAGTTGGATATTTGTTGACCGATTCATAAACCATTTTTTTTAACATGAAAATCATTAACCAATTAATTCATCTTGTATATAAACATTCATATATATGTAATGCTTAAAACTTATAAAGCAAAAAAAAACTAATTGCTTGAGCTCAAATGGTCAATAAGTTTCAGCTAAAGATGAATAATTTAATTTCAAATCTTGACTTAAACACTTCTTGACGAGACATTACTTATATCTCGGCTAAACTTTGTAGGCAAATATCATTGAGTAACAAAACCTACAAATTTAGAAGTGTGCAAATGGAATGGAGAATTCTTTTGGTTTGGCGGTTATCAAAAAGAATGAGAAAAGATAGGTGCTCTAGTTTAACATATTATATACTCCTTCCGGTTCTTATTATAAGAAACAAAACCAAAAAAACATCAAAATCAATGCAATAATTAATTAATGTAACTTTTTGAATATTTTTACAAATATACCCTCATAAAAATTTGTGAAACATTAAATACATCCATTAATATTAAAAAGAAAAGCATTAAATGAAGGATAAAAAAATCTTCTAAACATAATTACGCTTTAAAAGTTGTGACACTTTCTTCTAAATAGGACTAAAAAAAAATAAAAAATTTCTTATAATAAGGACCAAAGGAGGTAGATTAGCGCTTGCAACCAGAAATGGTTCCCCCACCAACTCTCAACTTATTTAACTGCTCAAATCACAGCTCACAATTTAGGATAGAATATTCACAATTAAACTTCATACTTTAGAGCATATTCATTAAGGTTAAATGCACTTTTAGATTTCAACATTGTAATTTAAAGATTTTTTACTTGTAGACTTTCATGAAGATTGACCTTACAAAATAAGGGGTAAACCAAAATTCGTCTAAATGTTAGGGTACGAAAATACCTTTAATCTTAATATTGATACCATGAATGTCAAATAGAGAAAAGTTTTTAAATTACAATGTTGAAATTTATGAAATCAAAAGTACCCGAAGGTAAACCAAAATTCGGTCGATTGACATGATTAAAAATGCATTTAACTCCATTAAGTAATATATTATATTTTACAAGTACAATATAACCACTTTTGTAAGAGTGGTGGTGTGAATGTTAAAAAAATAAAGTACTCGATAAATTACTGAGATGCAAACATGCCACTTTTTATAATGTTTTAACTGAAAAAGAAAAACATTAAAAAATTTAAAAGTTTATAGTTAATTAAATAAATTTACATAAGCAAACAAGTCAATTTTTTTTATAAAGACTAAAAACAAAAATATCAACTTACAATAATTGTTTCGGGCTTTCCTAAGAGATCATCATACACATCGTAGGCACGAGAAGCTTGTTCAAAAGCATAAGAAGCAAGCTTCCCTAAGAGTGAATCTGCAATATTAAATAAAAATGTTTCGGCAATGTCAAGGTTAACCAGGAAATATGAGAAATGGAGTTGGGATGTAAGTTTGTTGATGTGGAGGTAATTTTACCCTCAGCTCCATACTTGGTTATATATATAGTCTACCTACTTATTTTGGTCTTGGGGGGACGATTGCAATAATACTAGTTGTTTTTCGTTTATTTGCAACTTAACAAAGACAAGTTGTTATTGTTAGAAGAAATTAAGAACCAAATGAGCAGTTTCCGTTAAAAGAAGTAGAAGCTCACATCAGGAAAATAAGCATTAAACTATCAGCACAACAAGTTTGAAGTTCGAGAAGGTTGGTGGCATTTGACTTTTTTTTGCTCTGCTTGCTTTCCTGTACTTGTTATGGTAGCTTCGTTTGGAAGAGCACACCCGTGACAAAGATGAATGTGATGTGAGGATGTAAGCTAACCTGTTATTCTAAAATCAAGGTCCTGTCTGGATAAGCTTATTTTAGTTTATGTACATGGCATAAGAATTTATTTTTTTTAATCGACTATTCTCTATGCTTAACTGCATAGACTATAGACTGACTAGTCCCCAAACCGAGTAGAACCGCAATGAGTAGCAAAGTTTTCTCTCAAACATGTGTTCTTAAGAGTCTAAGGATATATGTAAAGGAACTCAAAAGTACAAATATTTAACATTGTTATATGTAGTTCCTTAACATATATTCTTAAGGGTCTAAGGATGTATGTTAAGGAACTCAAAAGTAAAAATTTTGCATTTAAAATAACACAATTTATATATTCTTAAAGAACTTAAATGTATGACTTTTGAGACACAATTATTATACTCCTTCTATGGCATGAAAGACACATGGATGCTTAATGGTACAAGGTACTCCCTTCGGTCACATTTATAAGCAAAACACAATTTTTTAGGTTCGTTGAATAACTAATGTATATGACTTATATATAGGTCAAATACATTTGTATTCTATAAAGCTGTTTTTTGCTTATAAATGTGATCGTAAAGAGTAAATTTTGTAACATATGCCCTTCAGGGTTTACAAAACACTGGAACTCACCACACTCTTTAATAGGACTATGTCTCGTTAATGGAACCTTGTACTTTAAACTAGAAATGGAAAAGATTTTGATTTATTTATGTGGGTTTGGAAAAAGGAGGCGGAGAGGAAGAGATTGGAGAAAAAAGGCCAATTTCAAATCGTTATAATTGAATGTACTTCTATGACATGAAAGACGCATGTAATGTATGTTTAATGGTACAACCTCCGATCCCACTCAACAGAAAAATTAGTGTTTGTTGTCCTTCAATAAGAAAAAGATGCTCATTTAATGATCCCATTTAAATGTACTCCTTCTATGGCATGAAAGACGCATGGATGCTCAATGGTACGAGGTATTCTTCTATGGTTACAAACATAAACGAATAGTGTTTAGGCATAGACACATAAAGAGATTTTTTCTAATAATAAAAGAAAATATTAATACTTTAAGAAAAAGCATTTTAATGTATGTGTATGTGTCTAAGCCACTATTCATTTATGTTTGTGACCATAATAGAATATCTCTTGAATCATACTACCCTCTTCATTTCTTATATCTTCTACTTCTATTTTACTGTTGAGAATCTTCTCCAGAGGGTCATTGCAACCTTATATTGCAACAAAAGTACGCACCCAAAGCAGTTCAAATAAAGTTGCCAATCGATATCAAAGAGGTATAGTTAAATGAAATGGACAACAAAGGTGCCCCAATGATTTTCATCACCTTTACGGGAAAACATCATGTTTTCATTAAGGTCTAGCAAGTTTTGTGATTTTATCTATGAATATGGTACCTCTCCAGTCTCCCCTAAATATTTGAATGAGGAGGCTTTCATTTCAAAATAGTTATAGTTATTAAGCGACGCTTTCATTTCAAACAAAAAGTATACAAAAGTTCAATAAATCCAATACAACAATTTTAACTTTCAATGACATCTAGGTTGTTTAATATCACCGGTACTGTTTTGTTTCAAGGGCTGCAAAGGTTCTTCAGATCCTCTTCCTTCGCATACCAGTTTGGTATTATCTTTGAAACATGGGGATAGAGATCCTTGTATGAGTTCCTAATGGTTCCTTCTGCAACTCCTGTAGCAACTGATATATCTGCAACAGAGAAATGGGTTATGTACAAGTATGCAATAACTTCAGCAATTAGCTGCCATAAAAGAGAGCTGAGAACATAACTTAAATATACATATAGAGGATGAGTTTTTCAATGACATCAGTGGTTCTCATAAAAAAAATTCTAAATTTATAGATATATATACAAATTGTAACATCGGTATTCGGTATATGTCTAATATTTTGTATGGCAATTGATCACATAATTCAGTGGAGCAGCAGCTAAATGTCCTTTTGCAAATGACAGATCCACAGTTCCAATCCTATTGAAGCGTTTTTTACATTTCTTTGTACATCTTAAAAAATTTGTTTCAAAATAACAAATGTTTTTTGCTTAAACAAAGTTCCTTGTTTTCAAAACAATTATTGCCGCTGAACCGGGTGCAATATATAAGACCCAGTAAAAAATTCATCCACACTCCCACCACCACTTTTAGAATATTATTTGAAGTCAAATTTAAGAGCAAATAAAATTCATGTCATCAATGCTACGGAATTGGAGAAGCAGTTTTCACAAGCAAATAAAACAATCAATCTGTTTGTATTTCATGTTTTCCAAGAACTGTCACAGACCCTCCCTCAAAAAAAGTAAAAAAAGAACTGTCACTGACCTTTGAGAGGTTTTTTATCATCTGAAAGCTGAGTAATGATGTATATAACTGCTGCAGCAATTGATATGGGACTTCTCCTGGCAGATTAAATGTTATTAGTATCAACATAGTATTATAATATACATCTCAAATTATGAGAATGTAAAGAATCCATAAAAATTAAAGGTGCTGTGAAATAGACTGAAAGTTTATGATAAATAATTGAACCTAAATATGAGAATGTAAAAAATCCATAAAAATTAAGGTGCTGTGAAATAGACTGAAAGTTTATGATACATAATTGAACCTAAATAGGTGAACCATCATTACATATGGTTTCACACCAGACACCACCAAATTTAACAGTAGATATAATATTTTTAAAATAAGTTGTTCTAACTCATAGGCTGACTGATTGAATAGCTCAGTTGAAATATTTCAAAAATTACAAAGTTGTCCTTTTCTCTCAAAACTCAACCTCAACCTCCTGCAGTCCTACGTAGATGTACTCAGGTCATTGATGGCATCAGTGCCATCCGATCAACAACTAAACTAAACCATTCACTCTCACTTCTAAAGGATTCCACCCGGCCTTTATTCTACTAGAGTTGTCTGTGCGGTATAATTTTTCATTTTGGTAGCATCTTACCATGCTTGTAACAATCTTAAGTTTTGTTTCCAAAAAATAAAAAACAATCTTAAGCCTTACAATCTTAAAAGCCTGCACCCCATCCTAGGTAGGATCTTGATCTTGACAACAATGTATTAGGGTTTAATCTATAACCTAAACTAAAGCTAATACTGTTGGATGGTGATTTCATTTTATCGGAGAAACCCTACCCAGCCCAGAGTTCTAACTTTTGCCACTTAAGTTTTCTCTTAGAAGCTGCACTATATGACAAGCCAGTGAATATCTATTCATTATATAAAGTCTAAAGAAAAAAGTCAAGCAAAAATTTACCTTATATCAAATTCTTCTGATTTCTGAACAGATTCCTGAGCAGCTTTAACAGCTTGATGATTCATGCCAAGATTAGAACAAAATCGTCTCTAAAATTTGAGGTGAAAAATATGTTAGTAATAATACAAAGATAAGATTTATGTGATGAGTTACATCACTACACATTGATTGAAGTAGAAAGCTGCGCTGCACAAGTACACAGCAATAAAGAAAACTCACCATAAAGTCCCCAGCATGAATTGTTCCCATTTCAACAGATTGACCGCCATTCTCCAAACCCAGTTGTTTCACTATGTATTCTTTTGCGCGGCCAATTTCCTTCTTGGTGGCTCCATTGGCAATCGAGCAAATTTCTATTTGAAATTCACCAGGGTTCAGGGAAGCTCATGTATACAGGGAAAAATGTATAAAGCATCTACATGTTAAAAGAATCATAGGATGTACCCTTTACGGTGCGTGGCTTGTCTTCTTGTCGACAAGCAATGTAGAGGCAAGCAGCCAATAATGCGTCCTGATTTCTTCCCCTGCTAGACTTCTGATCTTCAACCCGCTTATATATCTCATTAGCTCGGTCCTACAAATCGATAGCATAAGAAACATAAGAAAAATAAAAAACACTAACTTTACAGGGAAATCAAAGTTTAAGATTAAAAAACTACAACATTTTCAAGGTGCAATTGATACAATATAAATAATCTAAATATAGTTACAGCATGCTTCACACATCAGAGGATATCAAAAAACATTATCTAGCCCTTCTTCTCTGTCAGATAGCATTCAGTATCACTCATCATCACTCACAATTAAAAACTTCTGGAGCAGTTTCACTTTCACCCAACTTATAACAAAGTGAACTTCCTGTGAAAATTTTAAACCGCTCATAAATTTTCAAAACAGGGTTTGAATGTTTGACTCCCAGAACTTCTACACCATTCTCAACAAATTTCCCCAAAAAGGGTTCAAAAATGTCAGAATCCAACAATGCAAATTGCAAACCACATCAAAAGAAGCATTACAATCTCGCTCTCTTTTTTGGAATAATACACATTACAAACTCTCATCAAACTACAAGCATTATCTAGGAAGCCCCACTACTCCAAAAAATGCCAAAGTATCGGTGCCATGACACGTATCCGACACCGATACGTGTCTGATAAGTTCCAGGGAAGTATCTGAGAATTAAAGTTAATTTAAAAAAAAAATGGCCGATACGTTTGTGATACAGCTGGGTGCATCTGATACACGCGGGATATGCAAAATGGCAGGGGTTTTTTATTTTGCTTCACCTACTTTTCCTTTACGCAAGGAACACAGCGCTGTTTCCTTTTCATCAAAAAAACAAAACACGCCTTTTGTTTAAAAGCTAGGGTTTTCTCTTCTTCATCCTTTCCACATAACCCTCTCCTCCGTCAACACCGCTCTCTTTCTCACCTCTGGTAATTATACTTACTCTTCTTCTTTTTTCCAGTTCTCATGTTAGAGACCGATTTAATGCTACAGCTACTTATCTTAATAAGTGGATCTTACAATAACTTACAATAAGAGACCAAGAGAGTGTATAACTTAACATATGCCACAGCCACAACCACAACAATTGATGCTTACATGCCACAATAGTGTTTGACACCAACACATGTGATTACATTAAATTATGTCATTTTTCTCAAATTATTATCATTGTCGACGTGTCAGTGTCAGTCTGTAATTCACAGATAAGCAGAGGTTCATGAAACTTCCATTATATCGATTAAACGAATGTGAACGACAAAATAAATAACAATCCAAAATAGAAGACGAAATACAATACCTTAATGGTCGGAACCAGTCCCAACCTGAAAAAATTTCATCAGCGATCCATGTCAGCAAAATTCACATTTGCCTCAATCATTAGTCAAAACAACTAAAACTAATCTCATACGATAATAATAAACATAAAATACATCAAATTGCGAGAGTTCAATTCAACCATAATAATTCAAAAATTTACGTTAATCAATTCAATACAATCGCACAAAAACCCTAACTAACCTCTCAGCCATAGTACCAATAGTTTTGAACGCAAGGATCAATCCACGATCGGGATTAGAACCGCGATTCTGCCAACGACCAAGAGAAGACGAGAGAAAATCACCGGAAGCACCGTTAGGCTTAGCAATGACGGTGGAGAGACCACCATCGGTAAGGAGAGGGTTACTGGGACCACCGACACGAACGGGATCGTTATCACCGGATTCGTTAGCGAAGGTTCGCCACTCGGAGGTTTCATCGATGGAGTGAGATTCCAAGACGAGACCACACTCCGAACAGACTGCATCGCCGGCGGAGTGGTCGAACACCACCTCCGTCGCTCGCTTGCAGTCGCTGCAAAACGCATCGGACATGGTTCCGAGTTTTTCTCTCTCTCTAGGGTTTCAAGAAGAAATGATTTTTTTTGTCTTAATTTTTTTTTTTCAGTTGTTATCGATCGATTAGAAAGTGAGATTTTCCATTGATGTGTTAATCGTTTTTTTTTCGGTAATTTTGTGAGAGCGTTTGAAATGAAACGGAAGATAAATTAATGGAGGATTTGATTGAGGATGTGTGTTTGGTGGTATTTATAGGCGGCGTTGTAAGAAATTACCTAAAATAGAAAATAAAATTATAATTGAAAAAATAGTGGGTTTCGTTTGTAAGATTGGTGGGATTGGGAAGATCATGCCCCTTTCGTGTTGATTCCCAATTTACTTCATTTATCTATCTTTTATGTGAAAGATCAATACATTTATTAGTAGGATTCACATATTAAAATTGATTTTGTTAATGTATTATTTGTGTTTATATTTCTGATAAATAGATAGTAAATTAAAGTTGATAAATAGAGTAAATTCAGACTCTTTGGGTTTTACATTCTGATTCTTTTTTGTTTTGGACTTTGGGTATGCTTGGATTAGCGAATTTGAATTTATACATTGAGAGAGTTATTTGTAAAACTATCTAGTAGAATTTATGAAAACAGATTTTGATGTGTATGTTCGTAAGTTGTTTCCAGATTATTTTAAACAATTATTTAGAATGGCTTGTGAAAATGGTTTAAAGGTTATTATTATTTGCAAAATTTAAAAATTGTCAAATAAGCCAAATTTGGCGTGAACATCAACATGTTGGTATGGGAATTAACAATCGAAAATTATGAATCAACCAAAAGAGAAAGAGATTCGACAAAGAAAGATCATTAGAAAGCAAGATTCAAAGATATGTCGGACAACGCACTTTCACTATATATGTGGGTAGTGGAGAATGTGATCATCTTAAATGTGGTTTGTCGTTAAGGCACCGACTCGACAAAAAGTTGACCAACAAAGACAAAGAACAATTGTATGTGTCGATTTCAACAATATGTGAAAAACAAGTGTGTACTTTGTTGAAATTAGTTTAACAAGACAACTATCAAAACATGGCATAACATTGAAGAGGAAGTTACTTAGTTTCATTCGTTTATAAATAATAGTTCTCATATAAGAAACTCAAGCTTTCGGGAACATTAAGTATATTGTACACGATCTTTAAAATTCTTTTATTATTGAAGCAATTTACTTCTCATCAACATTTCAATTCAAACATGGTATTTTACATACCTTTAAACATGGTAAGTGGGTAACAAACAACTACAAATTCTTTAAAATTAACGCCTTTAACCGAACAACATCTCAGTTGAGCTTTTTTTCGACTGATTGGATGGCTTCGACTCCTTGTTTTGTACTCCATCGACCCATTATTATTAACAAAATTTTACTTTTTAAATTAATTGAATAATTAACGCATGCACGGATGCAAGTAAAGTACATTGGGGTCAGCTGACCCCACACCTAGCTTTCCTTTTCAACTGATAATAGAGTATATTTCTATGTTGAACCCACTTTAACTATTATCTTGCTCACACAAAATGACATAACTCAGGTAATACACTACAAACATATTATACTTCTATAAACTAATATTATATTGTATGTGCTAAAATAGTTATATTACGAATTTCCTTTATACATTGGAAAATGGATCACTACTCGTTAGGCTTTAAGCCTTTAACTTAACCATTGGTTTTTAATTAAAGGAAAAAAGAAAATGCCACAAAAAAGATATAAAGAAAATTGGTACTCATGATCTAGTGGAAGACGAAAAGTTTAAAGACTTTGCAGTTGTTTGTTACCCACTTACAATACCAAGTCACAATCTAAATCTCAAGGCGTAAACTATAAAAAGTTTCAAACTTGCATCATTTTTAAGTTGATGTATTTTATCAAGTGATTGACAGTCAACCTCAAGAGCTTAACAACAGAGTTACCGTGGTGAATATTAAATTGATTATTTGTGTAGCAAGTTTAAATCCAAGAGATTCATTTTGTGCATTTGACAAGGAGAAGCCGATTAATTTGACTCGGTTTTATCCATTGGACAATGAATTTGAAAATTATATCATGGATGTTCGTTTTGTGAACAGTGTTCTAATTTGGATGGGATTAGTGATGTTTCAAGAATGTTCGTGGAAACTAGAAAACATATTGCTTATCCAATGGTATACTTACTTTTGAAGTTAGCATGACTTTTGCACGCTTGCAAACGTTGAAAGAAGTTTCTCTTCTATGAATTTTGTGAAGAATCAGATGTGCAACCGTATGGAAGATAAGTTTTTGAATCATTGTCTGATAACATACATATAGAGTGATATATTTGATAGTGTTGAAAATGAAAAAAATCCTAAACACTATCAAAATATGAAGTTATGAAGAGGGCGATTATAATTCTTCGATATTAAAGTATCTTTAGTTTTTAGATATGCAATGGTATAATTATTGTAATCTGTAATGTTTTGCTTAGTGATAATGACTTCATTATTTTATTTGTTATAAATTTATAGATTTACTTTGATCCCATTTATTGAAATTTTTAGATTCGTAGGTGAATTGATGCATCTAATATGTATTTTAAAATTAATATAAGAACTCTAGTTTGCTTACAATAAGATACACGTGTTTCTAGCGATCCAATATTAGTTGGATAATGTAATAAAAACGTAAAGAAAAAAAATGAGTGATGACAAAACAAGATGTGAGAAGATATACATTATACTCCATCTTGTTTTCATGCTAGCATGATTTTTGGAGAGCACCCAAGGTGCAATCCTTTTCCTTAAGCCTACTCCTGACAGCGTGATAGAGACTAATCTTTCTCTTGGTGCAGACTTGTAGCAGTCTCTTGTATTCTAAAAAACATATGATAAAAACGCATTAATCAACCGATAAAAAATGAGCATAGTAAAGAGGAATGATATTTGAACAACCGTTTTTTTATAACTTTTGTGATTATTTTCTCTCCCATACACATATTATGTTTTTATTTTCTCTCTATTGCTTTAGTTTTTGTTTCAATACCTCATTTTCTTTGTAGAATTTTAATTGTCTCAAAAGTTATCATTTAAATGATTGTTCAGATAGCAAAATAAGTTAGTTTCACAATCTATGACGTAACGAATTAAAGATTGAATCCAATTAGAAGATATAACAATTTTTAGAAACCATGCCTCACGTTAGATTAGTTTCACATAACGAACATGTGAGAGAAAAAAACATAATCAATTAAATATCTTGAAAGTAATCATTTTTTTTTATTATTATTATTATTATTTTGGTACAAATTATTATCATTATTACTACTACTATCACGTATCTTCAAAATTATAAAGAAATGAGTTATTGTTTCTTGAAAAAGTGGTTTAAAGTTGATAGATATTATAAAAACAGTCGCCAAATAGACTGAATTAGTGTCTATTTCTTGAAAAAGTGGTTTAAAGTTTTTTCCATTGAAAATTGAATTTTCAATTATGTTTGGTTTCGCTTTTTAAAATTGCTTCTAGTTGGAGTAATTCTGGTTGAAGTTATAATTCCCAACTTTTGGGTTAATTAGAATCAATTCTTCAATAAATTTTATATTTTGATTATTACAACATATTATTTTTCTTTATTGCCCTTTATCAATTCTCTTTCTTTTTTGCTTTGTAATTAATTTGATGAACCAAATTTAATGTGAAAACTTAACGAGCCAAATTAGCCCCCGAAAAATGTTTATGATCATGAGTTACCAAGTTTTAAACTTTCCTTTACGGTGTTACCGTTCAGATTTATTGTATTTTTTTTCTTTTGCCTTTCTTTTACGTTATATTTTATCATTTTTGACAACTAACTCTAGTATTATTTAACTTAAATATATTTTATCAAAAAATATAAAATATATGAACAAATATTTTGTAAAAAAAAATTGGTTTAATGATCATATTTATTATTTTTTAAATAATATATATAGATTCTTTTTATTTAAATTAAATAATATATCTACATTTAGTATTGATGTACATATGTATTTAACTATGTCCATTTTAGTAATTATACATTCAAAAGCGATTTTGATCAAAATTATCCAAACAACATTCAATTTATTTAATCAATTATACATTATTGTATCTAAACATAGATCAATTTCTCAAAATCATTTCTCTCGTGATCAATTAACACACACTTTCTCTTAGTGTTGTAGTAGGATTACCTTCATCACCTTCCCTCTGTCCCTTAAGTGCTGACAGCAGCATTCATGATATTTATGTTGAAATGAATTAAAGTATAGTACCTATTTAATTATCAAAGGATGTAATTGTAATTCAAACATCTTTAAATGTATAATTTACTCTAGATTTTTTTCTCAAAGGATGGAGGTATATATTTTAATATAAAAAATAGGAGAGTTTTATTCAAATTTCTGAAGAGGGAACCCATAAAAATAAAGTTTATGAAGAGAGAAATATAACTTACTATAAACTATATAAGATAGCTTATTATACTTGCCAGACATACTTATAGTTTCCTTTTTTTTTTGAAATAACAAACAATTATATTAAAAGGAAGGGGGGTTAGAATTTTATTTATTTAGTTTTTGGTGGAAAAAATGTCCAAAACGTCATAGATGGGTTGCGCTACAGATGAGAAGTTAAAAATTTATATATTATCGTTGAAAGCGATAAAAATTAGAAAACGTGAAATATAATCTTAGTAAGCTCTAGCTATGGCAACAAAACTCATACATGTGGTTACCCGTCCAAACCAAACTTAATTTGGCGGGTTTTCCCCTTTTTGATTAGGTTTGGGTATGAGGTTGGGTTTTCCGCGATTTCAAAACACGGGTATGGGACGGGTAACAGGTATATAGGTACCCACACCGAACTCATATTCAAACCCGTCCCGGATGCAGGAAATTACTTTATGTTGACATGTCATATTATTTTGTTTGATAATTGTCGTGTTATAAAAACTACCATTGATATTTAAACAAGCAACTAAATCAATCGGTCTAATAAATGTTAAAGTGAGAATATTGCTGGATAATGCATTACAACATTTCTCTAAGGTTTGCAAAAAACCTTCTAATTTTTATTAAAAAAATATATTAAATGCGGGGACGGGGGACCCGAACCCGTCGGGTACGGGGATGAGGTTCAATTTTTCATCCCCGTTGGATATGGGTAGGGTAACATGTAAGTATATGAAAATTGGATATGGGGAATGTAAAACCCGTCCCCACCCCACCCCATTGCCATGCCTAGTAAACTCGGTAAACATGTATAAATGTTGTTTGTTTTGTGTGAGGGTATTAGTAAAATGTTGGATAGGCTAAGTCAAAGAGAGATTAGTAAGCTAATACTTCATTCATCCCATAACGAGTAATCTAGTTTGATGGGTATTATCTATCCAACATTTTACCAGTATCCTTGTCGTCTTGATAAATATTTTTAAAATATCAATTTTTTATAGTTTTATTTGTAATAGATAATTAAATATATCAAACGTTAAAATTACACATTGACATCTGTGAAACCATCAACTGGATCTAAGTGTTTTCATTGGTTGAATCGATTTTGACCAAACCTATTATCTTATCTCATTAAACTTAATCGTCATGGGTTGGATAAAAAACCTATATTTTTCATGTCAAACCAGACCGGCCTAACTTGATAACGAGAGAGTTGGGTCAACGGATTATTAAACATCTTTTTTAATAAAAAAATCCCCAAAAAATATAACATTATATTTCATTAAAATTCTAACGTTTAGACTAAATTTTAGTATTTAAAACATGAGAAATGCTAAAAAGCGCCTTTGAGACATTAATTAAGAAAATAAAAGTAGAAAAATTGCACTAGAAAATAATGAAAAGTGATAAATTTGACTTTTTAAAAATTAAAAAATTGTCCAATTTAATGCAACTTTACTATTTTTAGTTTCCTTAATAAGTACCCTAAGCACATTTGTTAGCATAACTCTTAAAATATTAACACTTAAATCTATTTAAAACATTTCAAAATTAACATATATAAGTGTTTTTTTAGTAAAACATACTTATACAAGCGTTAAACTATATTATATAAAAGGAAAATGCTAAATAGTGCCCTTGGGGCAATAGTTAAGATGATAAAAATAGAAATATTGCATTGGAAAATGGTGAAAAGTGAAGAATTTAATTTTTTAAAAGTCAAAACATTGTTGAATTCAATGTAAATATATTAATTAATCATTGTTCTAAGGGCATCGGTTAGTAAGACCCTATAAAAAATTACAAATTTATTTACACAAGCTGAATTCGAGTGTTCAGAAGTTTGAAATCATAAACTTATCATTAGCCAAGCAACTTTTCATTTCCTCTCAAAAAAAAAAAAAAGCAACTTTTCATTTAAATGGGTTAGTATAGAG
>Ga0228711_1005753_pt1 | contig 18768 bp, 17 predicted proteins | sample MedpolnodulmetaG_2_FD_177996 | JGI IMG/M metagenome (GOLD analysis project Ga0228711, IMG submission 177996) | Root nodule microbial communities from Medicago polymorpha collected in Santa Monica, California, United States - brown nodules | ecosystem: Host-associated > Plants > Roots > Nodule...
CTTTTGATTTCATTACACAACTCAATGATTTTTTTTTCCTTAAAAAAAAAAAAAAAAAACTCAATGATTTCTTTACAATGGTTCCTTGACAATATTTAGTTTTGCTGTATATGTATAGATCAACACTTGGGTATTGTAGTGTACTGTTGAGAAACTTATTTGATACCTAAACATATTTTTGTATGAAAACATTTAAAAATGAACAATTTCAACGCCTAAAAAAAGCACTTTAAACTCAACATTGATCAAATTAATGGAACGCCTATCATAGTAATTTAGGACAAAAGATAAGTCAAACCTCTTCTAGATTTTTTTTTTTTGAGAAGATCAAACCTCTTCCAGATAAACTTCGTTTATTCTTATATCACAAGAACATACATTATTTTACATTTACTGTAACTTTCTGTCCAAAAATAAGGACACTGCAACTTCAAACGATATAGTAGAAATTAATTTTAGGAACTGTAACTTAAAACGATATAGTAGAAATTATTCAATGATGAATAATAATTACTAAATTTTAGGAACTCAAGTGTTTGCTTCAATTGTACATTTGCCTAGTACCTAAAAGGAGGTAAAATTAAATATATCTAAAACGGTCTATGAGCTTATCGGTCCGTTTGGTGCGCATGATAAGAAGACAAAATATGAACACTATCATATCCTGATTAAATCTTTTGTTTGATGCACCAACAAGAAAGGATAATTTAAACTCACTTTTAATTCTAAGCCTTTGTAATTCTTATCCTTAGTTTTTGATGGGTTAGTAACCGTTTTTTTTTTTACAAAGATGGGTTAGTAACCTGATAGCATATACTATCAGTGTTTTCAGTTTCCTCCAAAACCCTTCTTCAACTCTCACCTTCTGCAACAAACGCTAATTTTACTCAGTTGATTTTTTCCTCCGTGTTTCTTCTTTCCCACCCTCTGCTTTTTGTGCTTGGATTATGTTACTCTAGATGTTAGTTCCTTCTAAATTACTACTGATTATTGTGTTCCTTCAATCTCTCCTTACGATTGCTACCATGGTGATTGAATTTTCAAGGATAATCGCTACTATGGCGGCTGGTATTTGGAGAAGAAGACAATTCAAACCCCTAATTTTTATTTTTTAGGTAAAAAAACCCCTATTTTTAATAATATTATAAAATATTCAAATTTATTTTTTTTTAAAAATCTGAAGATAATTTTATCACTTTTTAAGAGAAATTTTATCACTTAAATATAATATATATCATATAATGTAAATATCAAGGGTGCACCAAACACATGATATGATTAAATAATGTTATCATATTTTTTATCATGTGTTAATCAGACATGGGATATGATAAATGTTTATTCTATCATTATCCTATCATATCATTATCTAGCTCTTTATCATATCAAATATCTATCATATCGCACCAAACGGACCCTGATATGATAGAGACATGATATGATAAAGAATTGGATAGGGATAGGATATGATAATGACATGATAGAACTTATCCTATTATATGTTTGGTGCACCCATAATGTTGACATGATATTATACATATAAACCAAAAAATTCATCTTGTCAAAAAAAATATAAACAAAAAACTTCATGTCGCGTTGCTGTTATGGACTATTTGGCAAACATGTTCTTTCACATGTATGAATTAATGATTCAGGATTCACAATCAAAAAGTTTGAGTGCTTACTTTATTGTTGAGTTTGTTCCCACGCATCGATTAGGAAAACAAATGATTTATGAAGCGGTGGTACAGTGGGAAACAAACAACCAGGAAGATATCGATTGGAAAACAATTAAATCAGTGATTGAAAACAAAACAAACAACATCGATTAACAAATAAAAAATTAGGGAAAAAATTGAAATTGGCAGAAATCATTGATTAGGGTTGCAGAAAAGTATGAGAGTGGGTGGGAGGAGTCGATAGTGTCGTTTCAGATCATAGAGGATAACAGAGCTATTCCAGTTTGCAGATAGAGGGAGTCGAAGGAAGGTCTTTTGAGAAATTTTAAACGCTGTGTTTTTTTTTGTTATCAGGTTGCTAACCCAGCTTAAACTAAGGATTAAAAAATAACAAAGAGTGTATAGGATAGGATAAATAAAAGGTTTGATTTTTCATATCTTATTGATGCACCAAACAAAAGATTAAAATAGGATAGAATAGTGTTATCATATCTCGTCTCTCTACCATGCACACCAAAAGGACCTAAGAGATTAGAATACACTGATCTTTGAGCTTAAATTTTTTATTACACAAAAAATCATAATGAGCTTAAATTTTAATTACACAAAAAATTCATAATATAATATGACAAGTTTCTTTTATTTAGTTTTTCAGAATTTAATTTTAATTATATCCACTTTTGTGAAATGCAAATATGCAATAATATGTGTCCAAACACATTTCATTTATTAAAAAAAAACTTATATTATAATTTATTTATGAAAAATGATATTCGTACAAGCAACTCTCATTCTCATACTCAGATCTGTTTTTATTCTCTCTTCTTTTTTTCTCTATTATTTATACATGATGATTTTGTGAAAGTGTCAACCACATCGTCCTAAAAGTTATTTACACTAAACAAAATAATAAAACGCACCCACATTGTCTCCACAATTAATAAACCATCTTTCAAATTAATCGACACCGCAATAATACATCATCAAATACACGTTAAAATAATGCTCATAAATTGACGGATTAAAAAGAAGGAATGATTAAAAATAATTCCTTTTACATTTTGATAGTATTTCAAAAGTACTAAGATAACTAAAGACTGTTCAGACACGGAAAGAAATGAGAAAAACATGATCAAGGTCATCACTCTTCCCTGTAATCTGGATTGTCCTTTAAAATTACAAAACCTTCAAGAATTGGCGATATGGGAAGATATCTGCAGAAAAAACAACTGTTAGTATTAGAAAGACAACAAAAGCTTGTTTTAAAGTATCACAAGGCAACAATATATTACTTTTCTGTGGCTAGCTCTGCCCTATCCCCAGCAGCCAGGAGAACAGGGGTGGAATGGGTCTGAAAGCCGGTGATTGTCTTAGGACGACCTGCCTGTCCAACAACGTCTACTGCTTGGCCAACCCGAACAGGCACTGATAGAGGCTTCAAGTCCTCATCCACAGTCAACAACATCCTCGGCTGTTACAACAAAGTATAATTAAGACTAGCTTCAAATAGGGGAAGGGAGATAGAGAAAGAGCGAGGAATTTAAGACTCAGACAAACCTGCATGGCCAAAACGAGGAAGTAGAGAACATAGTGATATTTCCCCAACACGATAGCTTTCATATCGAGGCATGCATGCAACATAGTAATTAATCCTGCAAGTGCTGTCCTGTAAAAATTGAAAGGAGCGTAATGTCGATTAGAAATTATTACAACAAAGCAGTATGCAATTTGAAGTCACCAACTCAATTAGTTTGCAGTCTGACAAAGGTTTAATTAAGAGACAAAAGCAGATGGGCAAAATAAGGGTTAACTTACGGTGATAGTAAGACACGGTCGGAATGATAAGGATTAAGTGTTAAAAGTCCCTTTCCCAAATGTACAAGACCTTGGGCAATCCGCACCTGTAGCGTAGAAAAGAAAATCAGTGAACATTGTTGAAACACGCAGAACTAAGAAAATAAGGACAACTTAGTTGAAACATACACAAAATAGAAGGCTGGTATCTTTGTAGTAATAGCTTGAGAGATTGCGAAGCATGCCGGCAATTCGAGCATTGTTTGTTCCAGCGCCTATTAGACCTAAGGAGATAACTGCTGCCTGTAGCATACAAAATGTGTTTTTACTTACAAACAAGAACCAAACCATAGAGACCACAATGATTTAAGAGGCTCTACAATCTTACCATTGCTACTTCTGAATCAGTATCATGGCTAAGTCTGCTTAAGGTATCCATAACATTGACCTGATCAAATAAAGGGTTAACAAATTAAACGCACATGAAATCTAGCTTGTGATTACTAATTTACAACAGCGGTTTACCATCTGTCATCTTTTCAGAACAAGGTCATGATGTGTTCCACACTGTTAAATAACAAAATACAAAAATGATAAAATGCAGGGTTGCAAACCTTTGGGTTTGATATACACAGCAGACCAAGTGCCAGAGGAACTGCTCGGCGAATATTCTGCTCTCCATACTGTAGAAGATGTTCTAGTGATCGGATAGCCATCTCAACACCTAATTCTTCAGCCATTGCTACCATAGCAATTCCAAGGACTGCAGGACCTTGGTGCATCTCACCTTTGTCAAGATGTTGTGAACAATGACCCAAAAGATTTTGCACCTGCATGAAGTAAGCACCAGCAATTTTAAACATAAAAGGCTGCAGCAGAAATCTCTATTTTTGAAGTTATATAAGTAAATTATAAGAGTGTACCTTGAGAACGTTCCCAGTTCCAGCATAGGCACATGATAGTAGTGTCATGTCACAATACTTTCTTATTTTTTCATTAAAAGTCTTTGAAACTTCGGCAGTTGCCTCAACACTGTCCTGTTGTTACATAGCACAATATGGAGTTAGTACTACGCTGGAGTGACTTTCACCCAACCTAATAGCAAAAACCCCTCCTAACCGTTTTCAAAAATTAAACAATAAGATTACAAATACTTTGCAAATGTAAACAAGGTTGTCAGTAATGCAACCACAATGGATCCAACCCTGCCCTGGACCTAGTATGGTGGGAGTACCAAACAAGTAAATACCTGCTTCCCAAGATAAAGAAGACCAAGGCCAAGAGGGAGAAGTCGTGTAAGAGGCTCTCCCAACTCTGACTCACTCCGGTCCATCAATGTAAATATGATTGCTTGAGCAACTTCCTCATTGCAAGAACCCACGTAAATCAAGCCCAATGCAATTGCAGTGAAGGCAATCACATCAAGCGAAGCTTTAGGATCACTCAGAATAGGTGCCAACTTGTATCGTAACTGAAAGAAACAACAAGTCAAAAAAATTATTTTCGCAAATATAAAGTGACAAGCATTTCAACAAGGTGTTACAGGAAGAAAAAAATCTCACCTGCTCATTCTGGGAACCAGCATATGCAATTCCTAATCCCATAATTGCACCAATTCTAGTCGAACTATCTTCTTTTTCAATAAAATCACCAAGGAGTGCCATTGCCTACAATGGAATCAAATAAGATCAAATACAGAAAATTAAAATATACATGTCATATACAGAAAAGGAAAAAATAAAAGGAACTCACAGGATCACAGTCATTCTTGATACTACAATTGACAATTCCAACTCCCAGTAATGCACCAGCAATGACATGGTTATCATTACTATGGAAGTATTTGTCAAGTTGTGCAAGTCCAGAGTCAACATCCCATAGTAAAATCATACCCTGTTATAATACAAGGGATAACATAAGTATAGAAAATGAAATTCATGTGATCCATAAATTAGATCAATGATGATTCAGTAAGAAACCCATACCAGACTTGCAGCAGCACTAGTCTTTCCATGCTCCTTGTTTTTAAAAAGCCAGTTTCCAGAAGAACCGCTACTTGAAGAATCTGATGCAACAGTCATTAACTTATCCTGCACAACAGTAATTGAATGGAAGGACAACATAAATACAAATATCAAACAACAACGTACACAATATAGATTATCTTGATATATAAAATTCATTGTACCTGACCAAATCCGGCATTAACAAATGCATTAACAAAAGTAGCAGCAAGGTTCTGTCTTGCTGAATCAACACTTGCCCCAGCACTTGCACGGCCATCAAGTAAATGTGCCTAAGAAAAAACAAATCAGAGCAAAATATGAGGGCAGAAGCAAATCAACAGAGGCACATATGATACAGAAAAATAGCATAGCGAAAAACAATGTTTTTCTGATATCATTGAACACATGAGCACAACACAACCATAGATTAATTTTTCAGACTCTACACAGGTTCCTTCAGCAGGTTGCATAAAGTTCTAACATTAGTATACAAATGCAACCAATGTAAACCAGTGTGTTACAAGAAGCATCCTGTTTGAAAAACAGGATGCCTCAAGATAGCTTTTGCTTTAGCAAGGAGAGGGCTCCTCTACAAATAATTAGAGCCTGGAAACTTAATAAGAAAACATTAAATCCAATCAAGAAAAGAAAACAACAACACAAATAAAAAATTTATGATTTTTTTTAAGAGTAAAAAAAAACATTTGAAATTTGAATAAGAGAATTTTACATCAATTATGGCACTCCCTCTGTTTCAAAATGCATGTCGCATTTTTGTAATGTGCACTATTCACATGACTTACTTTAACCCTACTTTTTAACTAATATATAAATTCAAATGTTAGCATGTAAGATGTTGTTTGATTTGTCTCGACATATATTTTCAAAATATTAAATTTTTATAATTTTTTACTTTAGATAATAAAAGATATTAACGATCAAAGTTATGCATTGGCATATGTGAAATGGTTGACAGCAAGATGTATTTTGAAACGGAGGGAGTATTTTACATCAATTATGACTAAAAACATAGATATCAATTTTTCCACTTATTAATCTAGGCTATCTCGTAGCACAGCATCAAATCTTAATAAAAGAATCCAGCGCATTACAAATTATGGTTCCATGTATATTTCCCAAAAACAAAAAAAAACTATTGTTCCATTTATGATATATAAAGAAAAGTTCTTATGTGAAAAATTATAAGTGATGGATGTCAATTTCAGTGGCATGAAAATTAAATAAAACTGAAATAATTTAAATAAATAAATGCAGTTATGTGGCAACCCTGTCTGTTTCTGCTTATATTAACGGAGATCACTGCTTTAATTTATAGATGTCTTGGAAAGATTATATTAAATAAATATATTTCAACAAAAAAAATCCATTTAGCAACAAATGGGTCCTGATTCCTGAATTCAGGAAATGCATAACAAATAGGAAGCAACTGGGTCCTCAATCGCATGCAATTATCAACAAAAACTCGAAGAAATGACAAGCAGCTATATGCAACCCACAAAACTAATACATCCATACCAAATAATAAAACACAATTCACTTATCTATCCTTTTTTGGTCTTAACCCTCCAGTACCCGGCAGGAAAAAGGACTCTAGTTATCTACAGTTCATCGGGTAGGTAACTAAAGTCAGGTCAATAATGGTTCCAGCTAAAAATTGAACTCAGATACTCCCTTTCAATTCAACCTCAACCGAAATTCGTTAATTATACTTGGATTCAACCACTTGGTTTCCTTCCATCAAGTTGAATAATAATTTATTAAATAAAGCTTAAATTTCAGAGCATTAGCTGGTATGGGAGTCATATGTAGTCAGGTGTTTATTACAATTCAGAGTAAATTTAACATCAGAAATGCACCTTGTATATATCTTCAGGGGACTTAGGCTCCATGACTTCAATATCACGAGCAAGAGTCAAATATCCTTCACTTAACTTGGAATTGTTAATGATATCCTGCAACACTTCTCGTTCTTCGTCATCGTTAACCATTTCCTCGTCAAGCTCAAAAGTGATTCCCTGAATACATCACAAAAACCATCAAGAGAGAGTCCCAAAATACTATTTGAGTGAAATTTTAAGTCTCTTTGACACCCTCTAGCGTTATCAATTGTGAACATATACCTAGAGTTGAGCATATAAATTCATTGTAAAAAACTGAAATGCAACAGTTACATCCATTATCACATCACAGGCAAAGAAAATCCAGCTAAAAACTATTCGCCGCAAGTACTAACACAGAATCCAGGACTTACATGGCGTGCAAGTATGTAACAGAATTGCTTCTTTCGCAGCACATCATGACAAGAGGTGAACACTGTCCTCACATGCTGTCAACAAGACCGCAACTAGTTAGTTTCAAACCACAAGCTTTTAAGGAACACTTCTTTAAGGTATATGGACAATCCATAAAGAGAAAATCAATCACAAACGAATTAAATCAAATCAAGAAAGAATTCTAGTGTCGCACCAGCAGGTTATCCATGAACAATGCAATTTGTAGTGCATTCGGAAATTCTTCAGATTTTAGATAGATTGAAAATGCAATGTCCAATACTAGCATATCATCTGGTCCAGGAAGATACCTGTAAAATTTTAATAATTGTTTTGCTAGTCTGTCAGTCAATTTACCCAAACAAAACAAAAAAATAGAAAAAACAATAACAACAAATTGCCGCTTATAACTCAAAAAATCCAGAGCCAAGCCAATGACTATATACGATGAACCTTTAAACTATTCACCCCAATTGCAAGTCAAACTCCATCTAATAAACCTTCATTATGTATTAAAAATCACTTTTTAAATGCTTTTCAATACAAAACTAACAAGCTTCAGAACCAAGCCAGCAACTAAAGAAACATGTTGTTTCAGTCCATTCTGTCACAAGCACAAATAACTTCCAATTGTTAGTGTTATAATATCTGAAAATATCCTTAGGTTCTTGTCACTTGGTTATATTCTAGATTAGTTCCCTACTCAATTAGGACTAGGAGTCTTGTATCCCAACAATATGGATTAGTGCTTAACTTTTTAGCATCAGCAGACCATCATCACAAATTCACAACCTTAATCATATTTGAAGTCTCCATTCTTTCTTTCATCTCTTTATCAAAAACCCAATGACTTCGACACTCGTATATTGTCAGACGCAGCAAGAACAGTATTAAGAGGTCCAGGTATCAGTCAAGCTAACAATAATTCTCATTCCTAAAGCACCGTATATTGTCCGAAGCAGCAAGAACAGTATTAAGAGGTCCAAGTATCAGTCAAGCTAACGATAATTCTCATTCCTAAACCACCAAATCACTTTATCCCTTTTTAGGGTCCAGGATGATAACAAACGACCTTACTTGATAATTAAATTATGAGACTTCGGAAATAAATAATAAATACACACACACACTCTAGGGGTGGGAATAGTACAGGCCGGCCAAGGTTGTCGAGATCGTACGATCTTGCAATTCGTCATGCCTCTGGAGCGGTTTGAAGATCGGAGATCATGGCAGATCAGGCGGCGCGCCGTGGAAAAGCGGAAACTCGCAGAATCGACGTGTTTTTTCCAAACCAGAGAAGAGGGTTGACCCAGTTTCAGGAGTCGTTGACCCAATCCGACCCAGTGACCTGTGGTGTCTGTTTCGTTTTCGACCTGATTCGGTCATAATTCGACCCGTTTCGCCCTAGAAGATTATAATCTATCATTAATTTCGTGTTTTGGGACTTGCTGGTATTTAATTGAATCATTAGGTTAGGAAATTGGGAATTTTTCTCATCTTCTCTGAAATTGTAATTCCTCAATGATTAAATTCCCTCTCATCTTTCACTTTTTCTATAAAAACCAGTTCACAGTGTAATTCTTGAATGAATCAATATGTTTTTTTTTTATGGAAGTTTTTAGATGATGTTTAAGACAATGAGAATGATTAATGAAAGTTTTTTTCCTTAGTTACTTTTATAATTTTTCTATTATGTGGGGTCTTAAGATCTATGCTTTTTCTATACCCCAACGATCTTTAGTCGGATCCCGATTTTGACAACCATGGTCCAGGCTAAGGCTTTTTTAAAGCCTATGGCCTGGCCTATTTAAAGCCAAGCTCGGCCCGGCCCGTTTAATATAAAGGCTAGGCTCTGGCTTTTTATAAAGCCTATTTAACTAAATAGTCCATGCTAAGGCTTACAAAAAAACATATTAGGCCTGTTAGGCCAGCCTATCTATTATTGCAGTTTTCTTTATAAACCCATGCCTTCATTTGATTTGGCTATTTAGTAGCAGGCCTATTGGTGTGATCAAGCCTTTGTAAGATTTGGTTATTTAGTAGCATGCATGTTGGTGTACTTGGGCCCTCATAAGATTTGACCTATTTAGTAGTAGGCATATTGGTGTTGCAAGGCCTTTGGTGTGAAATAGGCTTTCAGGCTTCTCTAGGCTCTAGGCCTTTAAAAAGGCCAGACTAAGCCTTAGAAATGAGCCTATGTCAGGTAATAGGCAAGGCTTAGGGCTATAATTTTTTTACGTAGGCTAAGAAATCCAAGAACAGGTCTACAAGACTTTAAAGGGCAACCCGGGGCACTAAAGCTCCCGCATACGCAGGGTCCGGGAAGGGGTCCCACCATTTGGTGTATTGTATGCAGTCTTACCATGTTTTTTACACAAGAGGCTGTTTCCAGGACTTGAATCCGTGACCTTCCAGTCACATGACAACAACTTTGAAACAAGAAAACTTTAAAACCACACAAGATGCAAAAGTTCAACCATAATGATAAATCATTCTTTAAACTTTCTTTATAACTGTTCTGAATTTAATATATTCTCTTAATAAATAATCTGAGGTCTGACTTACCTAGCTGAACTTGTCAGATACAAGCAAGTCCTTTTAAAATTTGTTTTGTCAACATGCTCAGTCAACATATCTAAGTCCTCAACCTAACAACAAAAAAGATTGCATGAAAACGCCGTTACGTTACACTCTGAATAGTTCGGGAAAAACCAAAAGAAGGATATGAGATATTACCTCCATCAAAAGATCAACAGCCTCTGGTTCAGCATTATGCTGCAGAAAATTAAAATTGGTAAAAAATTGGTCAACAATCTTCGCCTAACACATCTTGTTGCGTCAATATTTCATATAGTAACATTATTTTAGTAAATTGAATGCAGATAATACCTTCATGTGAAAAGCAACTATTTGTTTTACGAGTTCTATGAGATCATCGATTGGCGCCTCTTCACTCTGTCAATGCAAAATTTGAACGCAATCACGTATAAGCACAACACCAAACTAAATTTGCAATAGCAAACAAAACTAAAATAAATAAAAAATACAGAAAATGCTGTAGTGAGGGCATTTAAATTAGCAAGATGCCTAACCTGTCGTTTTGCATATTCTTGAGCAATTTCTCCAGCCAAATTTCTGACACCATAAGTAAAAAACATAAGATTGAGACAAATGATATAGTTAACCTTTTTCAATCAACTTCCTTACAAAAATATAAAATATACCTAGTGATTCGATTGTTCACAACAGGAGTTCATCTTCAACCATATAAAACACAAATACAAAACATTAAAAAAAAAAATCTTACCTAACATACTCATGTCCCCAAGAACCAATATCGCCCTCTGAGCCTAGTAATCGGTATTTGAGACTATCCTGGCAGAGTCATTGGCAAAGTAAAGAGTCAATATAATGAAAGTACGTCATCAAACTAGAACACAATCGAAGTTGAAGCAGTCATTCAAAAAACCACTCAATATCTAAATGTAGCAAACTCACCCGTTCTCCCTCAGCAGACATTGTAAGGGCCAATACTGATAATATGTCAGCCAAATATTTCTGCAATGACGAACGAAAAATCATTTAAGCACCATAATACCATACTATTACTTCACACAAAGTCGTCACTATAAGACACAAATAGCAATACCTTCAACTCGGATTCCGCCATAGTTTCATAATATGCCTTAAGAGTACCGTAATGTGGCCGTAGAAACTTCAGTGGCTTGGGCACTGAAGTCATGGAGCTTGTAGAAGTACGGATTTCTTGTCTACAATACAACCATACTTTCCAATTTCAATACACAAACACAAAATTTAACAAAACTAACTTCAATTTTCACTCGAATCAAATTTTGTGAATCCTCGACAATAAAATTAGGGTTTACCTCATGCTTTCAAGAGCAACCTTCTGCAACCCGGGGTCAGTATCCTGAACCCTCTCAACATACAACTCCAGCTGCTGCTTCAAAGCTAAATCTTCATCGGACTGCACAAATTTCAACAAAAACAATCGAATTTGTTTAACTCAAAAAAGCTTAATAGAAATTTGAACCCTAAATTGAGTGAAAATTCGAATCAAGGGACTTTGGACTTACCAGATCTTCGCTCTCGATCTTCTTTTTTGCGGCAGCTTCGTCTTTGGCGGTGCCGCTGGTGCTGGCGCCGTTGCCGGCACGGTTAGGTTCAGGAGCCATCGGAGAAGAGGAAGTGTGAAACCCTAAGTTCGATTTAGCGTGAAATGAAAAGTGTGCGATAATAGAAGAAGTGAAAATCTCGCGAGTTGAGTTTTGCTGGTGTGAGTATGTTAAATTAAAGAGAAAAAAAGTGGGACTTCGGAGAATTTAACAGATGGAGGTTTCTTGTTGCAGAGGAATTGCTCTTGTTCCAATGGGCCACTATTTGTAAATAAGGCCCAGTAGTTTTTTAGCCTTTTTGGGCTCCTTTTGTTAATTCGTTTATGAAATCACTGTTATTTTTCCCATTTTCGCGCGTCCTTTTTTTTCCTTTCGAAAATACCCCACGTTCAAATTCTATAATCCTAAACAGATAGTTAGGTATTTTTGGATTGTGATGTAAGATTTTTAGATGTCATATAACTATTTACACGTGAGTATAATAGGATCGTTTCTGCAGGGAGTTGCGCATATCTTAAGTATTTCAGCATCATTTTATCATATTAAGTGTTTGGGTATAAATGTTTGTTTGTGTAAAACTAGTTTAACTATTTGACATAAAAGTAAATTGAGACGAGATAGGGCTATTTCGTTTGGGGTCAGAGATAATCAACCAACCGTAACAACTGCAATCTCTCGATCAAATAACGGATTCTACCTCTTTAAACGATATTATCACAATCACTCAACAACATCATTCGTGTCCAAATGACGTCGTGATTTCTATTGGATTATTTAAAAGTCGTTTTCCCAAACTATTTAAAGAATCACAAAGTCGATTGGATCGTTTAATCGACGATTTCCCAACCTATTAAACGATCCAAAAGCATTAAGTTCTTGATTACAAAGTGATTATCAAAGATTAAATCCTATGTTTAGAATGAAAACTTAGATAGATTATTATTCTAATCCTAGATCCAAAAGTATTTGTCAATGACATTTCAAATCTTAAATAAAGCTTTAAATGCAAGAATAATAACAATATTGAATAAATAAGATAGAACCATATATTAAAAGACCAAGAGTTTACATAATAGCTTGTTTGAATACCTCAAAACCCACAAGGGTAGATGTAGCTACATATGTCTATGCAAGCTTGGCAAAGGATGAAAGAAAGATGAAGATTTCATGCTAAGATTCATGATGTCTCAACAAATCTTGGTAAGAATCTACTCCTAACAACCTTGCTTTATGTTTCTCTCTGTAGAAAAGCCCTAGTCTCTCTCTAAAACCAGAAAAATGTGCAATAAAACAGTAAGTGAATCTGGAAAGAGATGAGAAAACTATTTATATGGGCAAAATTCGTGTCTGCACGCTTAAGCGTGCTACCAAAATATCTTATGTTGGGCATTTAGGGACTGCCACGTGTGGCCTTATCCACTGCAGATGAAGAACTACGCTTAAGCGTTATGGAAGCGTGCAAATTGGTTGCTCACTGGAACTTGCACGCTTAAGTGTGTTGAGGTCACTTAAGCGGGCTGCTTGAACTTTGTGGGAGCGTGCAGGAAGCGTCCTGAAAGCGTGCATAAGAGTTGCTCACTGGAACTCTCACGCTTAAGCGTGTTGTGGACGCTTAAGCGTGTAGCTTGAAACTTGGAAGCATGTGGGAAGCGTCCTGAAAGCGTGGAAAAGGGTTGCTCACTGGAACTTGCATGCTTAAGCGTGCTGAGATCGCTTAAGCGTGCAGACTTTGGTTCATGAGCTTCTTTCTTGTTCCTTGTTTGTCATTTCCTGCATACAAGGGGCGGAATCAGGCATGTAAAACATAAATGATAAAAGTACAACAATTGGCAGCTTTTTCTTAGATAACTTGCAGAACAAGTCACTAAAATGCCTAATTTAACACAAGAATTATATGACTTTTGAGCACTTATCAGATTGTATAATTTAAAACATAACATAATAAAAAGAAAGTGTGTTGTGATTGATATCAAAGGTCTTTGTTGATGAATGTATAATCCTTGCATAAACTGCAAAGCAATTTCTGATGGAAAAGGCTTCTAGATGGTACTAGCCTATCAAAAAACAAGAGCAGTATCAACTCATTAACAAAAGGTCAATCAAACATAAACCACAAGCAATTGAGAAAGATAGAAACAATATTATGTGCGGAGTTAATAAAAATATTCGAAGGTGGGTGTTGTCCTAACACGTAGTTTATAAAAACATTGTATATTTCCATAGTGGCCAATTTTTTTTTATATATTCAAACCACAACAAATTAACAATTAAATTCAAATAATTGTAGTCATCGCTTTCATCAAAATGACATATTAACTATAAGAGCAGTACGAATATATTCAAAAAAATTGGCACTTTTTTTCATTTATCATAACTCAAATCTAAACCTACAGATGTAACAAAAGAAAACTAAACATACAACCGCAAGACATACACAACATAAGATGAATCAATCTATAAAAGCGGACAAATATGAGCATCGATAGCTAGACAAATATTTATTTCTTCACTCTCCACGTTCAGTGGGATAGTGTTTTGTTATTGTTGTTGTCGTCTCTCTCTAATAGGACGAGTAGTTCTTCACATTCTTGAAAATTCAAACACTTTGAAACTCTCACAGAAAGACCCTTTTGAATCAAAGCTAAATTTTCTTCGACGACTTTATACATAAGAAGCACACATGTTAAGACAACACCCACTTTCAAATGTTTTTCTCCATAGACATGCTATGCCTTAGTCAATGTTGTCATAAAATGCTTTTCAGCATTGTTGTAGTTACATAAATAGGACTCAAGTTGTCCTAAATCACACATGGCTTGAATCGTTAACCACTCTATATTGATGTTGACTCCACCTAAGTAGGCATTGTCACTCTCTTTAAGTTTGGTGGCTTCTTTTATAAGACAGTTATAAATCTTTTTTGTCTTTGAGAAATTCTTTCTTCTATGCAGGAACTCTGCATACGATAGCGCAGCAGTGCCATCACATATATTGGTGCAGGGAGATTTATCAAAAAAAGGTTTATGCAAAGTCAATATCTCATTTAACAAGTTCAATAAGTCCTTTGAGCAATCTAACACGAACACTTAAGGTCTTATAATCATAACTTATTTCTTCCTTCAACAGGGTCATGCATTCATTAGCTACAATTGACACCATACCATCCTCTTTCAATTGTAGATGAACTCCACCCTTAGGTTCAGAAGCAACAACTTTGATGCCAAAGTTAGAATTCCTTAAATTTTAAACATATTTGAGTTGTTTATTTGCAACGTTATCATACGAAATGGGAGATTACAATGTTGCAATTGAACAACTCAAATATGTTTAAATTTTAAGCAATTCTAACTACATTGGAATTCTTCATTATGGGTGCAAATCTTAGAACATCACTCCAGTAAAACACAAGTCATACAGTAAGATTCATCTGATCTCATATGTCTTCTCATGTTTCAAAGCGAATTTGCTCATACGAGCATAGTTGGGCTTTTGTCTTTCTCTGTTGTTGAGGCCTTAGATACCCATCTTATTTTAAAAGCTGCGAGTTGGGGTGGTTTAAATGTTTTATTCACATTCTTTCAAGCTTTGAATGTTGGATTGCCACTAATCGGCTGTCCAGATGTGGAGGACCTAAGACACTGATACAATAATATGTTTAGAAGATAAGTGGTGGTTACTCATTGTTGTTGTGCGGCGGCGAATATTATTGATTGAATTAAAACTATGTCATAATGACTAAATATATCTTTTAACAGACTATATATATAACCATATACACTAAACACGAAAAGTGTATAATATAAAAAAAAACATAGGGTAATAAAAAATGTAGTTTTAAAAAAATTAAGTTGACTCATTCGTTGAATCATTATTTAAAAATTTAATGTTATTTGAATGACAAAATAATAATTGATTTAACCTCCATTTTATAATGTTTTGTCAAAAAAGTTAACTTTTATGTTATAAAATGTTTATTTAAAAAAAATCCAACATTGAGCATACAAAGCAAACCAACAGACACACATAGGGAAATCTCGTAAAAAATGTTACACATGCCTAATACACATATAAAATTATGTTCGCGACGTTAACATTCAACACCTTAATACATTACTAACTTCAAATACAAACATAAATATAAAGCAAACCAAACAAAAGAGAAAATATTTAGAAATTTATATAGTTTTATTTTTCAAACTAAGATATCTCCTTCAATATCTGCCTAACCACTCCCAAGATTCAAGTCTTGTAAAGAAAATGTCAAAAATACTTAAACTATACAAAAATGATTAAATATAAATTGATTAAACTACATTTTCTTGATTTTTTTTTATTGAAGGATACCTTTGTCACAAATTTATTAACCAAAACAGGATCAACCATACCCTCCTAATACTGTAAGAACCATCTAAAACTGGATATGAGGCACTTTTTTGTTTACAATAAACAGAAATTTTAAGTGTCAAACTCAGGTGGATAAAACATAGCATTTTTTTCCCTACAAAAATAAAAAAATGAATAAGGGAATCAAGGTACCTATAAATACACAGATAACATAAATGCATGTACACATGTACCTGAATTGAAGCTACAAATGATGAACAATTTCTCTTAATCAACTGTTTCATATCATCATCATACAACACAAACAAAAATTAATCAGAAGCATCCTGAACAACAAATTTAACACAATACCTGTTAAACATCCATCAAGTGCTAAGGCAACCCTACAATAACATCAAATATAATATCTGAAATTTGATTTACCTTGAAATAATATGAAAAACATAATTAATGAAATCATTGCAACTATGTAAAATATACTTTTTTTTTCTTCATATTCTTGAAACAAGTACATGAGGGGGTACCATCACTCTTTGTTTTCAATACAATAATTTCAAAGTTGAACATAACGCATAAGTTCCTTCTTCTATCATACAACTTAGTTCAAAGAAAGCTTTCTGTAACGCCCTATTTCTATTAAAGCGATAAAACATGCGAATAAATATTCAAGAAATAGACGCTACGTCTTCAACAAATATCAAACAACATGTCTTTATAAAAATTCTAAACAGTCGTAGCGGACATAAATCATACATCACCAAAGTATACATGTCATAAAATCATCATACATCAACATATAAAATCTCCAAATCTCAATATATGAACAAAATCTCCATAACATAACATATCCAGAATAATCAAACTAGAATAATCGTAAAAATGGACATCCTAGATCAGAGCCTAATCTAAGACATCGAGACATGAAAATAGAGGAAGCTCCCGCTATCCTCGAACAACTCACTAAATAAGCAAAGCTACTCCTGCACTCCGTCTACTCATTCATACAAACAGGTAGGTGGTCAAAACCACTGGGGGTTAGCTTCACATCAATCATAATCAACATAAACAAACATAGGTATTCAAGGATTTAATGCATAACACATATACATACCCATCCATCCTAGAATACTAACATCACACGATTGTTATCCCCATTTCATACACCTCAAGCTATCACATTACCAACATAGCATAGTAGCATATTTAATCCCTAATCAAGTCATCGACCTAAGCTCATCATTCATCAACAACAATCAAAGAAAGGATTACCTACTTTATTCTTCATTTAGCATACTTAACTCAAAGAGTACAATTCATCATTTCAAGGTATAAGCAAGCAATTATCATTATCAAAGAAATCACTACATCATATATATATATATATATATACACACAATTCTCACCTCATTATTATTACCAAAATAATTATCATCAAATAGATTCGCCAAGGGTATAAACACAAGCAAGTAAGACATGCAATTAGAACATAGTTCAATCATTCGCAACCACCAACCAAGTCCACCAATTGTACATATACACCAATCCACATAAATCACCACATTCAACAAATTTCACCAATGCACAAATTCACCAGATCACATATTCAATTATGACATAATTCATCAACCATTCAAATGCATGCAATGTTCTAGACTCTTCTTGATGCATGCGGTACCGTCACCAACAACAAAGGTCGTCACCTCATGATGCAACAAAAACATCATATCCATTGAATACAAAGTATTCAAATCTCACCATTGGATATAAATATCCTAAACCATTGAACACAAAGTATTCAAATCTCACCACTGGATGTATACATCCTAAGACTTATGACTATGACGCATGGACATACAAGCAAAGACTCGACAATGCAAAATCACCTCATATGTATTCAACAACCACAATGTAAGAGATCACCTCTATTTACATTGATCAACTCCAACAACAATTGCATTATCAGGTATTTACGTCCGCACAATCATCAAGTCACAATTCAAATAATAGTCATCACCACATTATCATCAACATAATCATCATCATAATTATCAACAAACATTAACATCACCATCATCATAATTAACATATATGCATTACTCAACATCAACTGTGTTTTACACATATGCATTCTCTAACAATATCACCATCAATCAACATATATGTATTCACCAACAATACCACAATCAATCAACAACATCATACTATTTCTCACAATCCAAATAAAGGAGAAAATACTTCATACTAAGATAAATATCATTTTCAACACATAACAATCATTCATACTTCTTCATGTAATTATACAAAGCTATTCACAAAAGATTTGCAAAGTAATCGGCTTAAGAGATCATTTTTCGACAAAGTTCGTATCATTTTGCAAAACGAGCATCATCAACACTTTTCAAAACAAAAGAACTTATTCAAGTATAAAATCCTACAATTCAATCATATCAGCATGAACATAGGCCTCTTATAAGCTATCAAATCTTAGTTCAAGGTTTTACCAAAGTTCATTTGAGAA
>Ga0228711_1005755_pt1 | contig 18765 bp, 9 predicted proteins | sample MedpolnodulmetaG_2_FD_177996 | JGI IMG/M metagenome (GOLD analysis project Ga0228711, IMG submission 177996) | Root nodule microbial communities from Medicago polymorpha collected in Santa Monica, California, United States - brown nodules | ecosystem: Host-associated > Plants > Roots > Nodule...
TCAAAAAAAAAAAAAAATCTAAACAAACCCTTACAATAAAATCCTTGCAAACTTATAGATGTTAATTAAAAAGGTGACTTTTAGGGTACACAAATTGTTAAATTTGTGTACCCATACACAAACATTCTTTTAGCCTTTGATCTATCATTTGAAAAATGAATGGTTAGGATCTCATGTATAGTATATTTTACATGTGGTCTACAAAAGTTGTTTATTTTATGAAGTGAATCTTAAAAGAGATATGATTTTTTTAGGATGCATTTATTCATAATATAAAAAAAAGATGCATTTATTCAATGATAAAATATATTTAAACATAAATAATGTTTTTTTTGCCAACTTTGTTTTTTTTTCTTTCTCATAGTTAAATTCAATTAATATTTTCTTTTGAGGAATTATTTAGATTTTTTTTTTGGACAGAATTATTTAGATTTTTATTTGCACAAAAAAAATTAATGCAGGTGTTCAATTTATGGAGCTTATATTTGCCTTTTGCAAGTCGTTTTTTTTAACTTCTTATGAAGAAAAAAAGTATATGTTTTATCTTACTCCTTACCGGACATTACGTGCACCAATAAACTCTACAATTACTAAACTTTTTATAGGACTTTTTTTTTCTTCCACTTTTTATTAATTATACCTAAAATATATGTAACTAATATTAAATTCCAATTGTTGGACTTTATCAAAAGAATTTAGAGTTTGAAAGCGTGACAAATTAATTTTCAAATCACATATAAAAGAGGTGTTCATCTTTAATATCCGACAATGTCTCACATATAATTAAAATTTTAATATATTTTTATAAGAAAATTGATAAATAAACACAGAACAATCCCAAAAAAATCATAATTAAAATTTTAATATATTTTTTATAAGAAAATTAATAAATAAACACAGAACAATCCCAAAAAAAAATCATTTTCGTCAAGATTATCTTATAATCAACTTTTGTACAGGTGGACCATCACCACATCCAAGCCATTCAATTTTTAAATAGTAAATTCAAGGTTAAAAGGTTGCTTGTGTATGGGTACACAAATTTAACAATTTGTGCACCCTAAAACTCACCAATAAAAAAATGGCTTAATTGCATTTATAGGTCTTAGGTATTACGATTGTGCAATTTTTATCCTTCAAGATCCAATTATGCAATTTGGATTACTAAGGATCCCAATGGTTATACTCATAACCCTTTATACACATTAGTTGTCTCTAAATGTTAACGCTAAGATTTTTTTTGGTAGCATGGGCACGAATCAACACTTCATGATTTCAAGCACATTGCTTCTTTTTTGTAGTACATTTTTTCTGGCTAATCACGACTTGTTAATTATTTTTTCTACAAACCGAATCTTCATAACATTCGTTTACGTATTCTTTCCTCCTGATCTCTCCTTTCACCCTCCTGGTGTCCTCCACTCCCCCACTACCGGCACAATTTTCTCCATTGTCCAATGTCTTCCTTCGTCTCTTAAACTCTCTCTCTCTCTCTCTCCCCTTTCCATCATCTCTTCTTCCTTCATGTTTCTACCATTGATGCCATTTACAGTGTCACTGATACTCAGACCATTAGCAGTGTCTCTCGACGATCTCTCTTCAAGCTACTACCGACCGACGTCCCATCCAACCACGACCACCTTCCCCTCTAATCATCCTTGTGATATTAGTGATTCCTTTTTATTCTTAATAAAGTTTGTTTGAATATATTGTTTTTTGTTTCCTTAATGTATTAGTTTATGTAGTTTTTTTTGTTGTTAAAACTAATTTTTATGACCGGTTGTTAAACTGTTAATTACCATTAGTTTGTCCAAGTTAATCATGATATATGTTATTTGTTAATTTTAATATTTGTTAGTATACAATGTTTGTTAGTTTAGTTAGTATTAGTTGTCATCGTGAACTTAACTCAGTTTGTAAAGATAATGCATAGTATATGTAAGGACTAAGGTACAAACCCCGACCACCACAAAAAAGTATTGGTTCGTAAATTTTAAATTATATGTTATTTGTTTAAATAAGATTTAGGTTTGAGCCTTGTTGATTGAAAAAATGTGGCCAAAAGAAAAAATTCTAATAAATATGGTTAGTCAAATTCTTTGACGAAAATTATTTATCCTTAAAGTTGATGGATACACCGCACCAATAACATTATCTCAACAAAAAAAATTATTTGTTTGATTGTTTTATTTAGTTATAGTTAACTTTTAGTATCGATTTATGGTAGTTAATCAATTTTAATATTAATTTATTAGTTAATTAGTTTAAATGAAAATTTTGGTACTTGTTAATTAGTTAATGTTTTATTATTTAATAATATGATTTTTTTATTAAGTCAAGAGATGAGTGAGCCATTAAGGTGAGTCTGAAAGACAGATACCCCATCCTATGTCGCTTACTCACAATATATTATTAAAAAAAGGAAAAATATGTGTGGGGGTTTACCAAAAAAGCTTAATAGAAATATATAATTTTAAAAAAATGGGAGGGAGATAATGACCATTTTACGGTGCGTTAAATTCCATACCTTAAGGTTATAAGACTAAACTCTTACCAAATACATAACACTTACGACCCGTTTGGTGAACACGATAGGATATGATAAAACTATCATATCATGATTCAATCCGCTCTTTGGTGTAGCAATAGAAAAAGATAAATTAAACCTATTTCTAATTCTATCATACTTACCTTTTTTTTTTTGTTTTGAAGAAATCAAAATGATATATAAACCAAAAGACTATCCTCCCGACAGAAGGTGTACCAGAGAAGAAAGCCAAAATTATTTTATCCTCCCTTTATTTCTAATTCTATCATACTCACCCTTTGTTAATTTTATCCTTAGTTTTTGGCGTATTAACAACCTGATTGTAAAACCCTTTCACGCGTATCATTATTTTCTCTGCTCACGACCCAAGCTTCATTATTTCTTTCATCGATTGATCTTCTTCATGTCTCCAAGTCCCCCTCTCTCCCTCTTTCTCAACTTTTTCTTTCATCGATTTGTTCATTATTTCTTCCCTGTGTTCTTGTTTGTTTGATTCATTACTTCATCAATTCATTCATTACTTCTTTCATCAATTGATCCATGTGTTTTACGATTGTAACAATTGAAGAGAAAAATTCAATTTGTTGATTGAAAAATTATATGTAACACTGAAAGATAAAATTATATCAGAAGATTGTAAAAGGTTGATTTTGCATTAATCGGTCTTCTAGATATATATATTTTTAATATATAATTGGTCTTCTAAATAATGTAATCATCTTCTTTATCATATGTGCACCAAACATATGATAGGGTAAATGTCTATTATGTCATTGTACTTTCTTATCCTTATCCAGTTCATTATCATATTCTACGCATCAAACATAAGTGTGTGTGTGTCTATATATATATATATATCAAATAATAAAAATCCTTCGAAATTTACAGAACTTGAATCATTGTAAAAAGAATAAGAATAATGAGTTACATTAATATCTAGATGCATTGTTCATTTGGTTTTAGAATTTTTATTATCATTTTACTTAATAATTAAAATATTATTTTAGTCAATAACTGAATATCTTTCAATGAAATAAATGTAATGTTTTTATCAACAAAAATAAAATAAAATTAATGCAATGGATAAATTTTGTAGGTACCTAATGTTAGGCCAGTTTGCAAGCAAGAACTCTATTTACGTATTTTTCTTCTTCCAAATGTTCCCTCCAAGACCCTTCCACTAAATATATATACACCAAATGTAAACACATTTTCTAATCATGATCAAACAACTTTTTTTAGTGGGGGATTCGAACAATTTATGCTGTAAGACATTGGTTCGCCACATCAATTTTATTAATTTTAATCAATGAATTATTAAAAAATAATAATTTTAATCAATGCAAAAAAAAAAATGCAATCAAAATTCTTTGATGACATAAATTCACATCGCTTCGATGATAAAACTTTGCATATATTTCCTTATAGATACCTAAAATTCTTCTATATAATATATAACTTCCCGTGTTATATCTCATTTACTTCGCTACTTGCGTCTTTATCCAAAGTAAGTAGCTTATGGAGGAGCAACCTCCTCCACCTCGAATGGTGTTGTGGCCATTGCCACCACTAACATCTGCACACTATGGCAGGGTTAAGGGTAGAAGTGCAACAAAAGGGGCTTCAAATTATTTAAGGTCGAACACAGAGGTATTCATCTATTTGCATCTGCTTAATTGTTATTACAAATTAAGCACCACTTGACCAATTGATTATTGACCTGGTTTGATTATTTTATTTTCACGATTTGAATCATCCTTTATTCTTAAAGCTTATTAGGTTAAACAACACTTAAACCTAAAAATTTCTCTCTAATTGTGCTGCATTAATAACTAAATTGTTAGCCCTAAAATATTTCCCTCCAAAGTCTTTGCCCATTTGAATTTCAATTTTTTTTTAATAGGAATCACACCTAATTAAAATAAACAGATAAAGCCCTAAAATGTACGATTTTTTAATGACTTATTTTGCGAATCACACAAGATTTGGAGTTTATTTACGATTGGCATGTCTTGACTCATCAGTTAATTTGGGATTGGATTATATACTTTTTGGTTGATGTGCAGACAATGCTTCAGTTCCTGTTGAGATATGATGCTCAGATTATGGAACTAGCTTCTTTTGAGTTCGGCATTTCTTCTCCCACAACCATTCATTATTCGAAACAAAGGTAGAACCACTGTAACATCCCGCAAACTCTATTGATTCAACTCTTCTCTTTCTCAAACCCCCTTTTGCCGAGCCACACACTCTCTCTCCACATTTTGATTATGTGAGATAACTTTGTTAAACTAGTTTTGATTATGTTAAGTTCCCCTTTAATACATGTATTACTTGTTGTTGATTTGAGTTGCCAAAACCTTTTTTTTATATGTTTCTATGAGCCTTATAGGCTAGAGGCAAGTTGGTTTAATTGATTTTATTAACTCAATTCTCTTGATTCTGATCATTGCGAATTAAATACGAACTTGCCCCTAAACCTTGAATGACTTATTTTTCATGGTAATTCAAGTTGAACCTTCAAGTAACACAATATGCATTCATGAGAGACATAATCATGGGATAGGTTAAGATTCGGGTAGATTACTAGCCCTTATGAAACGAGATTACCCATTGACATGATTAAATTATTTGTTATGTCGTGTCATCCGATGTTCCGCATAAGTAAAGAATTATCAGTTAAAGCATATGAAACGGAGCGGGGCAAACCTGGGTAACATTAGAACCCCAGTTAAAAGGCAAATCCCGAATGTTTCATTGAAACGGAGCGGGGCAAACTTGAGTAACATTAGAACCCCAGTTAAAAGGCAAATTCCAAATGTTTCAGTTATGCATAAAATAATAATTAATTCGTGTCCCTCAGCAGGCTCCAGGTTCCGCTGGATGGGTTTATCGTAGATGGTAAACCACACGTAGTCAGAGGAGTTATGGTGATTAGCCTCAGATAGGAATTTTCACCAGATAGCAGTGGGATGGTGACCGGGGTTACTCCACTCGTGATCCATTCCGTAAAATGAACTCAAATAATATTGTTTGTTCAACGCTAACTTTCTAACATAAATATGATTATGTTTATGATTATGATTATGAATAAGTATATAATTTTGACAAGAATCATGATAGTATTTCAGACAGCGATCCTAGTTATCCCTCGATCGCTCAATTATGCATGATGAAACTGTATAAACCCAAATTGGGTTAAGTTTAGAAACAGATGGCGATCCTAGGTTCCCCGAGATTGCCTACAGCCTAGGATAGGTGGAACTCACTGAGACATCCTGTCTCACCCCAATCCCTTTTATTTTTTTCAGATCAGCAGGTTGTTCGTGGCAAGGAAAGACAATGCAGGAGGCTGAATGACTTATCTTCATTTGCACATGTCTTACTAGTATAGATTATTTCATTTAGTTTCAGATATGTATCAGATATATGTATTTGACAGATGTATTAAGTTAGTAAATGTACGAACTTGCATTGATGTTTATATTCATTCGGTCGAAATTATGTTGTAATTTTAATGTATCCAGTACTAAGTTAACACACATGCTAAATATTCTAGACAATTTAGTATGGGTGTTACAACAACCTATACCTTAGTTTCTTTAGTTGAAATATAACTGTTACATTAATGTGTCTACTGTCTATCTTATTTTTGTATTCTACTTCTCAAACATCCTAATTTGCATTTTAAATATGTGTTTCATGTAATGAAGGATCTTGCTTGAAAATTATCCCACCATATAATTACTTATGCTAAATATCCATTTTGTGTTGAGATTTAGAATTCAATTCCTACAAACTGCAAAATAAAAGCCAAAATCTTAATGATATTATATTTTCTAAGTTTTTAATTCGAATATACTTATTTTTGTATGACAGATTGGATGGTTAGAAGGCAGAGATATAAATGAAGCCAAGAATGATAGAAAAGGTTGAATTAGTAGTCTTAAATACACCAACACAGTGAATTGCTTCATTTTGTAATGCTCGCATCAGGATGTATATATTTGTATATATTATCTTACTTTTCTGTTTTCAAGTGAGTCCTTATGTACCGTAGCTAACATTTTGATGCCATGAATGTTAATTTGAATTGTGACAAAGGAATATTCATGGGAGGAATAGAACTTACTTCCAGACATAGAAAATTATGTGTGTTACAACCTTCCAAGAGTTCATTTTGGTATCAGTAGATTCTATTTTGAAGAATTTTCTCCTGACAAGCAACACCCAAGAAGCAGATCAAGGGTTGCTTAATTTGAAGTGTTTGTAACTCACTTATTTCCTCTGTTTTTTTTTAAGTTTGTGTTGTTTTCTGTTCTGTCTATTGCTTCAGTGGACTTCGCATTTCGTTATATACAGATGGCTTACAACATATATACATGTGGAACCTCGACACAATGCTTCTAGATTTAAATCTTTTTAGTTGTTTTAGTCATCGTGTGATTTTGTGAGAACATACATGATATAGTCTTCAAGCATGAAATTATTTTCATATAATGCAAGGGAGTTTGTGATTTTGATTTCTCTCTGTGTCATTCATTTTTATTTGGTCCTTCATTTTGCATTCAAAGATACATGAGAAATTATGACTATCTTATAAAAGTGTTGATTATGTTGGAGTGTTACCAATGTTGAGATTTATATTGAGAGGTCCATCTATGTGAACACTAACTTTCTTCTCTACTTTCGTTATGTATATTCCGGTCGCAAGACAACAAATACGATTTTATCGTTAAGCAACATGAATCCTATGTCTCCAGCGCTCCATTAACTATGTATCCTTCCTGTATTCAAAATAAGTTTTTTTCTATGATTAATTCACACTGGGCTCTAACTTATTGATGAGATTTTATATGTTTATTTTGAATTTCTTGCATGTATAGATTGTTATTAATACATATAGTCTTTAGAACTGCTTCGAAGGCACCAATGTGGCAAAATTTTGTGTTTTCTTTATGCTGCCTTCTTGGAATTCCATTATGATGTGTAGTTGTGGTTTGACCTCTTATCTTTGATGGTTACAATTGTGTACCGGCAGGAAATACGATCTTTGATTCATTGGACAGTGGCCATTACAACACCTATCATCTGTGGATAGTGCAAAAGAAGTGAGAGATTGGAAAATGGAGTAAACAACGAAGATTTAAGCATAATCTAACAAAGGTAACTATTGAATAAATTTACAGCCTAGAGGGAGGCTTCCTGAATACTTTGTGACGTCTGGAAAATATGTGGTATTGCGTGATCCAAATGAAAATGGTATGGAGGTTTCCGTACAGAAAGACATTAGTGAAATTTATTTTAGGGATGTTTTTGGTTTTTTGTTTAAAATTTTTCGAGACGAGTAAGTTCTGGCAAAGTATGTTTTATTTATCTTCTTTATTTTAAGATCCATAATGTAATCTCACTTCCTTTTTAAAGCAATCTTTGAATGTTTAGGATGAGCTAGCTCTTTCTGTTTTTGTTGTACTTATAATTTATACTACACTAATCTTTATAGCAATTGATTACTAACTAAGTATTTATTAAAGTCGGACTGTGTTTTGCCAAAAACAGCACAACAAGTCAACAACTGTTTGTCACAATGGTTCATTAGATCACATTGATGATAAATCTAAATTAGGTGTCCGTCCCTTGATTAATCTCTTATTTCTTAAAGTTAACCCAAACGCAAAATATTACCCTAGATTTAACCTAATTTCAATGATTAATTTTACTGTATTACCCTATTTAATTAATCCTATTTAATTTAATCAAAATGTTATTTTTAAATACTTCTGAAATATCTTATCTCTTATTCCTTAAAGTTAACCCGAACACAAAATGTTGTCTTAGATTTAACCTAACTTCAATGATTAATTTTACTGTATTACCCCTATTTAATTAACTCTATTTAATTTAATCAAAATGTTATTTTCAAATACTTCTGAAATCAAAAACAACAGATCACTCCTAAATCCAATTCAATCCTATTTTCGCTCCTATTTTTTTGAAATAAGAGATCGCTCATATTTTTTTGAAAAAACAGATCGTTCATATTAATCCAATCATGTCTTAACAAATTATGCATATATTCAAACAAATGTGATTTATGAGAATTGAACCTTGGATCTCTTTCTTACCCTCGTTTAACGTCTCAACACTTTAGCTATTGGGTAACATTTTATGAGATAGAAAGTTTATTTAATATGTGTTGATTTATAAATAATTTATGCGAATACTAAACAGTACATCAGACCCGTGCGACGCACGGGTCAAAAGTCTAGTTATTTATTATAGTATTCTAAATTACAGTCACAAGAATACGCTAAATAGAAAAATCAAATGGTCCCATTCCTTTGTTGCACGGTTTCTAATCATTGATTTTTTGAAATCATATAGTAATTATTTAAAATCTATCCATGCTTTTTCAATTATTATAAAAAATACTATCATTTTAAATCTAAAAGACTCGTGCATTGTATGGATTAAAAGTCTATTTTTAAGTAACTATTGTATTTTACTAATAGTAAATATATTACAACTCAAAAGACTGATGCGGCGCACGGGTCATCAATCTAGTAGGGATTTATTCCTTTTCCAACTTCTAGAGTTGGGCACTACAAGTCTCATGGTAGCTTTGGAGTTGGACCTTATAGTTATGGTTGTCACCCTCAATATAAGGTGATTTGTGTTGTTTCTTTTACTAAAAGCTAGAGTTTTTTATTGTTTGTCTTTTTTTGTGTATGGAATTTATTGTTTGTCCTATTGTTGAATGAATGAAATTAGTATAAGATAGAGAGTTGAAAAATGTAATTCAAGTTTCTCTTAGAAAATGAGAGTGAAATGTTTTCTAATATATTTTGCATAAGAGTGAAGGAGAATGTATATTTTAACATATGAGATGAGGTAGTGTAATTCAAGCATCTTTGAAGTGAAAGAGTGTAATTTACTCTTATTTTTTCTATAGTTTCACATGTTCTTACTAAACGGTCCAGCTAAAAAAGAAAGAGGAGTGTCATAATTTTTCAAAGTGATGTTTCGTAAAAAATAATATATTTTTAAATAAATAAATATTTGTAGAAAGAGTATCTAAGATGTTTTTTTGAGGAGTATTTAAATCTTCCAAGTGGTTCCTCTCAAGGTAACAGGTTCGATTACTAAAAAAAGGTCTCAGGTTCATGAATTCTTTGAGATGTCAATTTTAATGGTCTAGTCTGACTTTTTTTAAAAATATTACAAATATTTAACTATTAATGTTTTAATCATTTCTGCATATTTTTTAAATATTTTGGTTACTATGTTCTCTAAGTAATTTTGTAAAAGAATTCAAAGTGGTTTTAAAAGGTATTAAATAGGTTTTATTTTAATCTTTTCTTAACATTTTTATTTCAATATTTCGTAGAACGAAGTTTTTTTATTATAATCATTTTACAAACAAATGTCGACAAAAGAATTTCTTCAAATTGGATCATCTTCTTTCAATTACTCTCTCCTTTTATAATTTGTGTTTATCTCTTTCTTGGAGCAATTCTTACATAGGCACAAACCCAAATCAAATTTATTTGATTACACACACACAAATGTAAAAAATTTAAAGAAAAATTATTTAGTCACATCATTCAAATCTATTCTCTTTTAATTTTTTTTTCTTTTGTGAGTGTGTGCCCAAATAAAATTAATTTGGGGCTGTATCCAAGTTAGAATTTCCCCTCTTTCTTGATCTTCAAAAATTCCGGACTCATTTTTTCATCTTTTATGTTGCGTCCACACATTTCACGATATTCCATAAACTACATGATTACAACTTTTCTAGTTTCAAGAAATTAATGTAACGCACGCATAAAATACCAATTTCCAAAGTGGCGTTTTATATCGGTTTTCAAACAAACACTTTTTTTTTGTTAAGTAGAATAGTGACTAGAAATTCATCTCTTGAGGCGAATAAGTGAAGAATTCAGAGTTTGAACCCCGATCTCTGCATATAAAATGTAACGTTCCTACCAACTGAAATAAGACCACATAAACTACATTAAAACTTTATTCATATAGTAGTATTAATTTTTTCTTTTTATTTATCATAGATTCTTTCCATTAACGGTAGTCTTATTTGTGGCTGCATCAAACACTAAATATAGACACATCTTCCGGTCAAAATTTAAACCTTAGTTCATCAAATTGTGACACTAATCTAACCTCTTTCACTAGACCCAAATTCCTATTGATCATGATCATATATTATAAAAAAAAGTCGTAACGCATTTACACTATACGACATTCAGTCACCACATTATTCATATGTAATATTATTAAAAGCAACAGAAACGCTTTGATGAGTATTAAAAATTCTTCTATAAAAATATACAAAAATCTTGTGTTTCATCGCATTTTATTCTCTATTCATTTTCCCCTTCTTTGCTCGTCTAAAGCAAAGAGCTTATGGCGGGGCGACCTCTTCCACCTCCATTGGCGCGGCGGCCACTCCTAACACCTTCACGCTATGACAAGGTTAAGGGTAAGGGTGCAAAAAATTGGGCTTCAAAATGTTCAAGGCCTAATGTAGAGGTATTCATCTCTTTGCATGTCATTACTCTCCGATTACATTTCTACTTAATTGTTACAATTTTTTTTGAAGAAGCTAAACTAACCCCCTCAAATTGACACTGGAGAGAATCAAACCTGAGACCTTAAGGAGGAGCACACTCCCAGGTTCCAAGCCAATACCACTAGGCCAACCCAAGTGGGTTTAATTGTTACAAATTAATTAAACACCACTTGACACTAAAGGTGTTTAAATTTGAACCGATTCAAAATAAAACCGTAAACAGGTCCACACAAAGCCAAAAATAATAGGATGTATTTGGATGTCCTCTTATGAAAACCGCTAGAATCGAATCGAATTTTGGATTGATTTTTCAAAACCAAACCAAACTGTATACTTATATTTTAATATTTTATTTATTTATTATTAGTATGATATATTGTATTAATCTACTATTCGTTAGTTTTAAATTTTTTAATACTACAAATTCTTTTTGTTTAATCTATGTTTTTTTTACTATTTCATATGTTTCGAACATAATTGACTATTGTCATGTCTTAATATTAATCTTTAGCATATTATATATATTATATTTTCATTAAATCTATTACTTTACCATGTTTTTATAATATTAATACTAACAATTTTCTTTTTTCTTTTCCTCTATAAAAAATTTACAAATTGTAATTTAGATATCCAAAAACCGAACCGAAACGTGTCTTATTTTTAGATGAGTTTTTACCTTAAAATCGACCCAAACCTTATCACTAACGCGCTTACTTAACATAGTTATCCTTAACTTGATACACTTATTTAATTTTCATAATTTGATTTACAGGTTCCCATTCCTTTTCCAAATCAATTTCCAACTTCTGTAGCTGGGTATCAGAGGCCTTATGCCCCCTTTGAAGTTGGACCTTATGAATATCAGTGTGCCAGACCAACGGCACAACCTCAGGTGAATTGTGTTGTTTGTGCTGTTTAATTAATAGTATGTTATCTTACATTGATAAAATATATTAATTAAATTCTTTTATATATTTTTTATGTGTACTTTCAAATGAAAATACAATTTTTATCCCGTCCAAAAATACAATTTTACATATTTTTTTGGTAAACTTTACCTATGTTTGTAGGACAATATTTTTTCTTATTGATACATGGGTATATATATGTTGTTGGATTGTAGATGGGTATGAATAGGGTTGTGCACAATGGAGGTAGGATGGGTATGGACCTACTGATGGTGGTGCAGTTCAAGGCTCAATTAAGTCGGCTTGGCTTAGGCAGCCGCGGAACAGGTGTGTTCCATGCTCCTCGTGAACTACTGGAATACAACAGAACCAACATCAAAGGTCAGTTATACATTTTGACTTTTTATTTTTTATTTTTTTAAATAAGTTATACATTTTTGACTTAGATTTAATAAGTTATGATAATAATTGCTCTCAAATATTGACACTGTTTTGAAATATTTTTCCATTTCTAGAATATTTAAAAAATGAAACATTAATTAATTATTATTGCAACCACTATTTTCAATCCCATGTCCTTTTTCTACTAATATAATTAGTGGTTTTAGAACGTTGCTAACGAATGTCCTAAGAGTATTGATTAAAAATTTCATAAAAAATAAGTTATCTCGAAATTACAAGTTGTTGTTTTTATCAATGTAATATATAATTACAATTTTTTTATACAAAATTACTTTTGATTTCTTAATCGGTACTCTTAGGACACTCATTAATATTTTTTTTCATTTTATAATTTATTGTAGTGTTATGAATAAACTGTGTGAGAAAAATAATATCATATAAGAGGGATCACATTGCATAAATATTTAAGTATTGGTTAAAAACATAATGAGCAAGTGAGGTTGACTGATTTCCTAAAAAAAAAAAGAGGTTGACTGACCCCATTTTACCGAGCCTCGACTTAGATATTTATTTTTAGAGAAATACTAAGAACACTATATTTCTAACACTTACTCTCTTATCAGATGAAACACTAGCAAGTCTCACTACTTTTTTACTTTAAAATTGATCAAAACCGAACCACAACACCTGATGGTGCATGACCAGAGGAGGCCCCGAACCTCACTTTTTTAATAATAGTTTTATATGATATACAAAAAAAATAGAGTTCCATCATTTTAATAATTAAATTTTAGGGTGGGTTTGAATTGAGGGTTTAGGAGGAGAAGGGAGGGGAGGGTTTACTTTTGTTTTTTAAATTACGGACTATATAACATGTTTTTCTAAAATAAACTAAGTGTGATTGAAGTATTATATGATCGATCATCATGTTAATATGTTAACTTTTTAAAAAATATTTCGCAGTGTCCGTAATTTAAAAATGAAAAGTAAACTCTCCCCTCTCTTCCCCTCCTAAACCCTCCATCCAAACACACCCTTAAGATATTGAACGATTTTTTATTTTGTGAGATATTTGATGAACAAAATGTTATTTTAAGATTTTAGACAATTTGTACTAGGAAAATGTTGTCTTATGATTTAATTATGGAAACGAATTTCAATTTTTGTTTGATCCCTTGGCCCTAATTTGTTCAGTCTCAAGGAACAATTTTAAAATCAAATACAATTATCAAATTTTGAGAGTATCGATAGTAATTTTTTTCTTCTGGTGACAGAAACGATGACTGAACAAGGAGGAAGCTATCAGAATCAAAGTAACAAAGACAACAACAAAAATGGCTCCAAGGGGAAGAATGTTGTCCATGAAGGCTTAACGAAGGCTCAGAAAAGAAAAAAGAAAAAGGGCTCAAAAGGGAAGAATGCTGACTCAGTGAAGGTGAAGAAGGAGGAGGAATGCTATGATCCTTCACTGCCAGCTGGAATAAATTTACCCATGGAGTGGACTTACTAAGCCAACAATTTCTAAGGGCTCCATTTCAAGGCAATGAAAGTGAGAATAATCTATAAGCTCAAATAATGTTTTAACAATTATCAAATAAATATTGAAAGACAATGGAATAATACTAATTATGCCTTGCTATTGGTTACTTCTTGGTGATTTCTTCTATTCTATTTTTACTTCATGCCATTATTAGTCTTCTTATTTGATGTGATTTTGTGAGGTTTTATTCATGTCATAATTTTTTTTTCTTTCAGTAGTTTCAAATAATATAGGCTTGAATTACCCGGTAAATATGCTTCACACCTTCTTAGTATACCCTTTTATTTACCGTCTTTAAAAAGAAATCTCTCTCATTTTTGTTCTTCTTTGCAACACTCTCACGTTCCACAACATACCATACACTACATTATATATTTTGCTTTGTTGACAAATCCATAAACTACATTTTTATAGTAAGAAATTTGTACCTTTTTTTAAATAATAAATGAGCATTGTGAATTTGTAGTTTACGGTACATGCGTGGTAAAAAATTGTCGTTTATGCTGTACATATTTTTCTTTTAAATGTGTGACATAAACTATACATTAATGGAACACATTTCAAACAATGTATATAGTTAAAATGAAAATTACGCTGTATATTTAAAAAAAAAAAAGTGTGTGTCCAACTTAATTTTCTACAAGATGTGTGTCATAAACTTATAATTTACAATAGATGTTTTTATGAAAAATGTTATTGAGTTTTGAACTTTCTCCCTTTGATTAATTAAAGTAGACATTTGATCACAAAAATAAAACCCCCTCTTTACCTTTTTACAAAAAAATTGTTCGCTTACAAAAAATTGAAGATGTAAAAAATAAACCAAATGTTCACCCAAATAGCTCTTTATTTTAACGAAAAAGACTTGCTTTGAGTATGTGTGAATATGTGATTCAGAATAAAGCAAATTATGTTGAGTTTATATTACTTCAAAATTTATATCATTATAATAAATATGATAATTTTTTTAAATGAACTTAAAATCTCATCTTAAAAGTTAACCCAACCAATAAGGATGCTGAAACACATTTATACATCTAAATTGAAGATGCTCATATGATATTGCTATGTATCATGACAATTGTTGTCTCGAGAGATTCACGAAATAACATGTACTCAATATTTTGCCTAAATTATGGCCCACCACCTCCCTTGATTTGTGGTCAGGAAGAATTTTGATGTTCGCTAGCTATTGGGGACAAAATTATTGGGAGAATTAGCATTGCTCGCTCAAATATGATATTTTTGTTAAATGAACTTTAATTTTCTTTTTATACGATCGGGGGGAGGTGAAGGTCAACCTGCATTCATCTCCGCATAGTTGTCATATCTATAGTAGCACCAAGGTCTATTCGAGATTAATTTAAAGTCCTTTTCATAACCACTTTCAATAATTTTTCATTTGTTCCTCTCAAAAAATAATTTTCATTTGTTTGTCACAAGTTTTTTATTTATTTAATTATAATGATAATTTAAAGGAAAAAATTGTTTTAAAATGATAAGCTTTTGAGCAGGTTCTTTAAAAAATATTTTTATAACTATTTTTTTTAAAAGACTTTTATTGCGGTAAACAAATACTCCATCCGTCTCTTAATGAAGACACCCATTGCCTTTTTCACATTTCTTAAGAAAAGTTGTCGGTGTAATTAATGTGTCTGTTTTATGTGTTAATATTACCAAATTGTCCTTTGCTTGTATGTGTGTAAAAATTTGACTTTTCATATTTCAAGATAAGTTAGTAGTATTAATTAGGGGTATGTTTAGAAAAATAATAATAAATGCATCTAGTAATTTGAAATGGGGTTTACATTTAGGGACAAAAATAAAGTCAAATGTGTGCTTAGATATAAGGACGGAGGGAGTATAAACTTATCCAAAAATGTAAAAATTAATGTCTAAATTATTGAATATCTAATTTATATATATATTTTTTTTATTTGAAACAAACAAATACTTATTAATCTTGTCCTGAAAGGTTTTAGTACTTATAAAAAGAAAGCCTGTTAGCTTATCTAAAGCAATTTGTTATCATTTTGTGTAGACATGAACTCAATGAGTTGAATGGTATAGAACATACAGGTAGATTACTATTTAAGGAAAACAAATAAATTGAAACAGAAACTTTGAGACACCTAGATTATTCACAAATTTATGTAAAAAAAAGGGCAACAGATTAGTTATTAAACAAACACACAAATTTAAGCCACCTATCCAACTACTAATGCGTTTTCAGAACAGTTTCTAAACCTAAAAGAATGATAAGATATGTTGATATACACCTAACTAAAATAAATTACAACACAAGCAAACAAAAAACAGTTACAGAATCATTGCTCACTGTGATGAATACATGTATAATATAATTCCAACAATTCGCTCCCAAAATTAACCCCTTCTGGTAATACATTTAGTTGTAGCATCGTCAACATTTGTTACTTAACTGACTACAAACATTGATATTTAATTGCAACATCTTAAAATTTATCCAAGGCAACCAAGTTTATCATCCATTAATTAATTTCCCTATTTTTTTTTCCTTCTTCTTCTAAGCATGTCTTTTTCATCTCCTCAAGTTGAATCCAGAACCGAATTCTCACCTATCCCCCAACAAGATCAAGATCAATCGCATATTAATAACAATGATCATGGGCACATTCATGTCAATAATATTTATAATCGTCGCATGGTTATAGAGCCGATTGAAGAACGTTTTGATTGGGATTCCTTAGTAATAATGCTACGTTTGGCGTTGGTTGGAACATTGCTCGTAGGACTTTCCCTACGTGAAACAAAATACAACAAACCAAGTTCAATTCCAATCCCACCAAGATTCTTCCTCGACGCGCTTCACGTTCCTCAAATCAAAATAGCCGATGGTGAATTATCGTCCATTTGGGAAATGACATTATCTATATCCAACATTATGAACGCATCCAACATAAACATCATAAGACTCGATGCTGCCGTATGTTACAAGGAAAATGAAACATTGGCTTTGGAAACTCCTATAATGCCTCAATTTGCTTTACAAAGCCAAGTTTTCCCTTTGGAAGGGGAAGATACGAGGAGGGTGCATTTGAAATTGAATACAACGGGCTGGGAAAAGGATCAACCACTTGTGGATGATAGTGTGATTCAATCTATTGCACAAGACATGCAACAAGGTGTTACGAGGTTTAGTTTGCATTTGAAGGTTGTGGGGGAGGTTGAATCTAGTGATGGGTGGGTTGCACCTTTTATTACGTACCCAAAATGCATTGATTTGAGAGTTAAATTTGTAGGGGACAATCACAAAGGTGAGGAAGCAACAATGATCGATCCCAAACCTAGAGAGTGTTTAGGTCTTGTTGAATGGGGTGAAGATAAGTCGGAGATTCCTTCTTGGAATTAGAGAAATTAAAATAATGAATTCATTCTTATATGCACATTTTATATTTAGCATTTCACACAAAATTTTATGTCTGGTTAGCAATTTTTATTTTTTTTAAGGAATGTCTTGTTAGCAATGTTAATTCTTCTCTCTTTTTTTCATAATTTCTTTTTATTTTATAAAATGTTTTTGATCAGGCGTATTCCTTGAAAATATTTTGTGGTATGCTGGAAAAAGCAACTATAATGATTTGAAACTATAAATCAACATAAACTAAACGAATACCATAACAAGATGAAAACAACCACATCAAAACAATGAATGAAACAACACCACATTTAGACTAAAAATCACATAAAAAAATCTGAAAAAACCCAAATCTATGTGAAAAAATTATTTTTTATCAATCAAATGACACTAAAGATCACTTCATAACCGTCTTTGACCTTAAATTTATACGGCTAAACTCTCACTATAGAGTTTTCACATCAAGTGTAATGTGATTATGTGAATATAGTTAATGATTTTATATATTCCTAAATATTTTTAAGATACTCAATGAAGTGTTTCTTAAATGAAAATATTAGTTAAGAGAAGTGTTTGAAGCACTATATATATTTTTAAATATTTTCTCTCTCTTTACTTAAGTTATAAAACTCCAGGTATAGTTTTCACAAAAAAAGTTTAATTCTTTTTAATAATATTTAAAGAGCTTTCTCTCCTCCAGTTGATTGAAAGGATTAAACTTCATTCTTGGTTGTGGCTGAAGGCTCATAGCCCTCACACTCTTTGGATTTTTATTCGTGGTCGAGCAATTTGTCTACTTTTATTGGGTTTTCCACTTTAGGACGTTGTTCAGTTTTTGGCACTCATGTAGTTGTTTCTTGTGACATTATTTGAGTCATTTTTAAACTGCTTATTTGAATCTCTTCTTCTTTTAATATAAATTTTGTCTTTTTCAAAACACAAAAGTTAAATAAATATTTTAAAAATAATTATACAAAACCAACAGTTGTTCAATTGATGTATACATAAGTTTATATATAAAACTCATAAATTTCCACTTCTCTAATTATAAATTCATTTTGTAGAAAAATTATGCACTCTCTCCCCCCTAAATACAAGCACATAATTCATTCTTATTAAGAAAAATTAGTTGCGTAGTTAATGTGTCTATTTTATGGTGGATTCTAAGGTGAGGGAGCAGTTAAATCCCTCACCGGTGTACCATCTATAATATATCATTAGATTTTTAAAAATGATCTAAGGGTTCAAATTTTATTGAAACAAAGAGAGTAACACATATGCCCTTCTCCACCTAATCCCTCCTCTCCTTTTTTTTTCTTTTTTTTCTTTGAGCTAAACCTTCATCTTTCTCTTGCCTCCTTAATGCCTTCTTTCTTTTTC
>Ga0228711_1005758_pt1 | contig 18760 bp, 9 predicted proteins | sample MedpolnodulmetaG_2_FD_177996 | JGI IMG/M metagenome (GOLD analysis project Ga0228711, IMG submission 177996) | Root nodule microbial communities from Medicago polymorpha collected in Santa Monica, California, United States - brown nodules | ecosystem: Host-associated > Plants > Roots > Nodule...
TAATATTATTTTATATATATATATATATATATATATATATATATATATATATATATATATATATATATATATATATATATAGTCACTAACTATATAACATACATGTGGTGACTATATATATCTTGTAGTGGAGAAAGCCATTCTCTTATTGACTACACACTCCATTCAGTCGTTAGATCATAGGGTAGGCGTGGTCTTCGTTTTAATAAAAATGTTTGGTGAACACTCATAGATGTGTATACACATAGAGAGAGAGAGATAAAAAGAGTTATACAGATGTGATAGATTGACAATGTAATAAAAAGATATTGATATAGCATACGAGTGTGTTGAATACTTCTTATACTATGTAAGGATTGTCAAAAATCTTTCAGAATGACTTTGGATAACAAATGTCGGGTCACTTGAATTCAAGTCATCGAGATCTATATTAGGCTTTCAATCTGCTTTAAATCTTCAAGATCACCTTCGACAAATAAATATATAAAATAATATTATAGTATCAGGTAAGTTGATCAATGGATCATTGATTCACTGTGTTAAAATTATCAAATATTTCAACAGTAATCGATGATACTATTCTAAAATAAAAACTCAAGACATTTTTCATATTTGTAGCTATAAGAGTAACTTGATTGATGTCAATTCAATATGCACTATATTTATATTTTCGTTGTTTAAATCAAATGAACATCAATTGAATCATTACTTTAATCATAAAAACGAAAAGAATCAATAATCTACTATTAAAAGACTATATATGTTGTCGTTGAAATTTTAAATATTAGTTTACAATAGACCATTTATAAAGATTGGTAAAATTAAAATTTTATATGATAAGATATAGTTTGTACCAAAATAAAATAAAATAAAATAAAATAAAATATTATGATTAGATACATTGTACTCCAAAATCTAGGATTTATTCTCTCTTTCACATTTTTTAGCTCCTTTGATTTTGATTTTTGAGAATTCTATATCATGCTATGTGTGAACTATTAGTCTAGGACATTGATAGCCATCCAAGTCCATGATGATGATGCTGTTTCTTATCTTATTTTTTATAAAAATAAATTACTTGTCCTAAAGAAAGATCCCTCTTCTTTTGATAATGTACAATTTCGTCTTCTTCCTCAATCCAATCTAATCCATCTCCTCGAGATATAGGAAAGAGAGACAAACTAAGTCCAAAACAGGACTGTGTTTTTGGTCCCTTTACATGTGACTCATTTTATTAGTCTCTGGTTCCAACTAAGTCTATGTCCTTTTTTCTTTCTTCAGTATCTTGTTCCACTGCTTCTCATAGTCACTTTCTGCTGACTCACTGTTCAAACTTCTTACATCATTACAAGTTGAAAATTAAAGTGAATACTCATTTTAGTAGCTGTCAAAATTAATTGGTCATTGCCAAAATTAAAAACATTTATTGAGTAGAAGAAAAGAATTAGGAAAATTCATAATCATCAATTTAGAATTTTATGTCAATAAGTATATGCTTGGATATATGTTGAATTGATCAAATGGTAGAGACATTGTATAATATATATAAAGGTTGGAGTTTGAATCTCGAACACCCCACTTCTCCATATTTAATATGGGTAAACTCCAACTACTAAACTACTTGAAAAGAAAAAGCAACTTCATAATTAAAGTGCACTCGAATGCAAGATTTCAACGTGATGCGGTTTGAAACACACATTCAAACATAAGCTAAAATGAGGTTTTCTCTCTCTAAAAGTTATTAACAAGAGGTGCATTATTTTAGACACACATAAGTCAAACATTGTTTCGGAGATCGTATAAAATATAACTTAAATGTGTGTTGTCGGAATAAAGAAAGAGAAAAACAATATAGAAGTCAAAAACTAATCACATACAATGTTAATTTCTTATGAACATTTCCGTATAAACAAATGCACATAACTAAATCATTAGTCTGGTTCAGTTGCTAAAGATAATGCATAATACATGTAAGGTTTGGATTCAAACCCCAACACCACAAAAAAAAAAAAAAAAAAAAAAATGCACATAACTAAACCAAACCAGACAAAGTAAAGTAACTTCCCTCCATTGAGAAAAACTCCATTTTCCCTTATTCTAATCAATGACACCCTAAAATAAGGCCATGATATCCCTAGCCACAAATTCATTCAACCTTCATCTTTCTTGGTACAACAACAAAAACATCTTACACACATTAAAATCCATGTCATTTAGCTTCATTTCCATAGTTTTTATTTCTTTTGCATTTCAACACACTTTCTTATTTTAACTATCTTTTTTGTCTGAATCAGGAATCACCACTTGAGAGCAACATGAACATGTATAGCAAAAACAAGGACTATTACAACAACAAAAACAACCCTTTTGTTGATGATTTCATTGATCCACTATGCAAGCTGAACCTAAAAGAAACCTCTGAGTTTGTCAAATCTTTACCAGTTACAAATACCAATGCAGAAAACAGAAGACTCAGCAATGATTCTGTAACACAAATGAGAAAACTAGAAGCTCCTTCTACACCTGGTAGACCACTTTTCAGCTTCAGTTCTTCTTCTTCTTCTTCAAGCATTGTTGGTAGAAACCTTCCAAGAAAGAGTTTTCCTTCTAAATGGGATGATGCTGAAAAATGGCTCATAAGCACTTCTTGTCATGACTCACCAGCTCATAACAACAACACTTTGAAAGTGGTTTCATCTTCAGAATCTGGAACAAGACATTGTGATAATGGTTTTAAGCAGAAAATGGAAGAAGGGTTTTCAGAGAAATCAAGGGTCATAGAAGAAAAAGTGTTGTCAAAAGGTGTTACTAGTTTTCAAAGCTTTTCAACTTTGGACCACAATAACAATGTTGGAGCTTTCAATGGGATCTCATGTCCACCAACAGACATAGTACTAAAAGGTGAGTTCACTATCTTAACTCCAAAATTTGAACTTTTTCATTGTTTGCTTTACTTTCTTTGTTATTTCCAAACTACACTTTTTTTTTCTTTCATTTTTGTCTTTATTGAATTCCAAACTTTTTATTATTATTTCTTCTTAAAAGTTTTTCATCTTTAATAGTTTCATTTGCTTTAAGTCTCATTCTGATTTTGGAACTTCATATCAATATAATGAGTTTATTAGTTCCCATTGACATGACTTAAGAGTGTAAGTTGGTTGAAGGTTTAAAAGTTTTCAAGTTTATTATCTCCTTGTATTCTGAGTTATGTAGCACTTATAGTGGCGTGTCCGGTGTCCAACATGTATGTGGTTGCCACATTATAAGAAAATCAATTTTGCAAATTATTACCGGTGTCAGTGTGTTGGTATCATTGTTAGTGTCGGGTCTTGAGTTCGTGTTTGTGTTCGTGATTCATAGATTTCGAGCTGTTGAGTCAGTGTGTTAGTATCATTGTTAGTGTATGGCATTAGCCCATGAATGAAAATTGGAAGAGATCCCAACTTCCTCTAGCTATTTGGCAATTTAATGACAAGGTTTTAACTAGCAGTCACGGTAATGGTTGCGGTCGGGTCACAATCTTTGATAATGCAGAGAATCACACCGGATATGGGCTCAATCGCACTTGTGTTGCAGTCTATGAAGCACGGATGCGGACACGGACACCGGACACGACACGGACACAACTAATAATTTGAAAAAATCACATAATTCAGTGTTATTAAGTGTCGGTAAGTGTCCGACACCGGGACACGCCTAATCCGAGGAGTGTTCGTGTTTCACAGTTGCAGCCCATATTGTGGTGGCATGACTTTATTTAAAACCCTCTTGAATGATGTAAATAATGATGTGTATCACAATAATCAGCTGTATTGCAATCCACAATCCTTGATATACAATGTATCACATTTCAAATTTTATTGATTCAACAACTGGTTAACGCTGCAGATAAGTACACAGACAGCATAGAGCCAATTTTACCAAAATTCAGGTATTCAGAACCAACAAAAGAAGGATTCTTATTCAGAAATCAAGCTTGTGAGGCAATGCATGAATCTTACACAGAGGTGATTCATGAAGTTAAACACAAAGATGTTGGCACAGAAATGACTCCATTAGGAAGTTCCACAACTTCAAGATGTCACACACCATTCAAGAGTTCATCGCCTGCGCGCCATAACACTCCTGCTAGTAGGTCAGGACCATTGGCATTATCTAACATTGATAGCAATGGATGCAGTGTTGATGCTATTCAGCTAGAAGAGTGTCATTTTTCTAAACTGCAATTCGGAACAACGAAGTATGATTTGGTTGCACCAAATTGGAGCTCAAGTGAAGAGGAAGAAAAGGAAATATCGAAAAGTTTGAGACATAATGCTAGTTTGAAAGCGGATTCTGATTGTATAGCTGCCAGTTGGGAAGAAGATGAGAAGAACAAGTGCTGTCTTAGGTAACTATACCAATGTTTTAAAAATTTAATCGAAAAGTTCAACCGGTTGAACCATGAACTGAAACTTTCTTCAGTTAGGTTATTTTAGCGGTTCAATCGTGATTTTGTTCTGATTTTAACAATTTAAAGTCGTTGAACCTTGACCTGACGCTGGTTTGATTTTAAAACATTGCTTACAATTTCACCGTTTAAACCACCATTTTCGTCGATGAACTTACACCTTACCTTCTATACTACTTCAGCTTTCAAGTACATGAAAATAATACATAGTTCCTAATTAATAATTTAAACATATCATATAGTTTCATGATTCCATCTTAGATGTATTGGCTAGGACTAAATTGTGATTTGAATTGATGCAGGTATCAGAGAGAAGAAGCAAAAATCCAAGCATGGATAAACCTCCAAAATGCTAAAGCAGAAGCCAGGTCAAAAAAGCTTGAGGTAATTCATTGCCAAATCTATTTTCACATAATTTTGGTTAGTTTGCAATGGTCTTTTGTTAACCTATCCACCAAATTCCACTTGAAAATATCAATAATGTGATACAAAAAGCTATTCTAAGCTATAAATAGCAATCAATAATAAATGTATTAAACCATAGATTGTTTATTATTGTTAGTGATAGTTTACTAATGGATCATGCTTGCTCACTCTATAGTTCATTAGAACCTTTGACCACATTACTAGACCTCAACCTCTACCCTCACCCACCCTTATGTTTTTATCTAAAAATACCAAACTTAAAATATGGACCATCCGATCACGATCTAACGGTTTTCGATGTAATGATGGTGTAAATTCAGCAATTCACTCTTTTGCAAGCTCCTTGGACTGTTTGTAGGTGGCAGATTTATGTGTAATGCACATGGGATGGGATAGCATGTTGTCCTAAAGTATGTAGGATCGAAGGCCATATACAGTGTACATATACAAGTTTTATAGTACATAAGATTCTTCTAGTATGAACTTTTTCTTTTGAGGGATTCTAGTATGAACTTTTGACTACAATAGAATGCATTGCCGGGCATATTGCTGCCTTATATCCTCGAGCCACCCTCAATTTATGGATACCATTTATGAATTATTATTTTCTTGACCAGTCAATACAATAATAGTCCACTTCTGATTTTTCATCAACATGCTTCCCTAATTTCAATGATAAAAATATCCTTGAAAACCAATAAATATAGTAATGTTTATTTATTTTTTCACATAGTGAGCTATTAAAAAATATAAAAATATACTCCACTATTATAAGTTAAAGAAAATTGTTTATGTATTGGACAGCTTGATAATGATAATAGATTGTAATCTAGGGAATCATCTACTATTTTATTTAAACCATAAGAATAATGATAATAATGTTAGTAAAAACAAAATCCAAGTTGAAAACTACTAGGCATATTCTTTTCAAACCTTAATAATACTAGTATAAAATGTTTCAAAGTCCACAAAATCATTGAAAACCTCAAATGTGTTAAAAAATACTATATGTTACACATTACCAAGCAAATATTTAATGTTCAAAGCTGAAAATCATTGAAACTAACTAAGCATGCTTTATTAATTTATAGGTGAAAATCCAAAAGATGAGATCAAACCTAGAAGAGAAGTTGATGAAGAGGATGTCAGTGGTTCACAGGAAAGCTGAGGATTGGAGAGAAACAGCTAGACAACAACACTTGGAGCAAATGGAGAAATCAACTCAACAAGCTAAAAAGATTGTTCATAGGCATAACTCACAATTTTCTAGGCACAGTTCATGTGGATGTTTCCCTTGCAATAACAACCATTAAACATGTGTTTGTTCTTCGTCAACAAAAATTGATTTTGAATGAATTGTTCTTATGAAGTTGATTTTGGTCGAAATTGAGTTAGACGCAAAGTGATTTATATTTAGATTCATTTTATAAAAAGTTATTTTTAAATCTATCTTGGCAATCTTGAATTTATAAAATTGTAAAGTGAGTTGCAGTAAATTTCTTTTTATCTAGATACAATTAAAAAAAGTGGTTTTTTTATACAAAAAGTGATTTTCATAATATTGCTTTTATTTGTGTACATATGTTAATAAATTTGAAGATTGATTCTTTTTCTTTTAAATAAGCTAAACTACATCGTCGAAATTGACATCGAGAGAATTATACTTAAGACCTTACTCTAAGGCCTCAAACCAACACTACCAAACCAATTTAAGTGGTTTATTTGAAAATCAATTCTATGTCAAAGGAGAAGCTATAAATATTAGTTTTTGGATATAAATGATTTTGTGATTAGAATTAGTTCTAAAGTTGGATGCTATAAACAAACAGTTTATGGTCGAATCATGTTTGACTAGTCTAAAAGTGCTTCTATGAGGCAAAGACGTGAAACCAAACATAAGATAAAAATTAAAATAATTACAATTACAATATTGATTATTTGGCAGGACACTTCATGTTGAAATCACGTCTAGTGATCGACGCGATACTAACACATGTAACAGTTTCATTGGTTAAATTATTATCAATGTTGACACGTTAGAGGTGGTACGTGTCCGTGTATGTGTCAATATTTTTTTATATTTTATAGCTTCAAACTAGCGCTTTATGTTTTGACTTTTTAACCCCTCATGTGAGAAACCAGTGTAATTTTGTTTTCTTCCAATTGTAACACTAAAAAACTATTTTTAGAGTTTCAATAAATGCAGAATTTGAGAGTAAGAAGGTAAATCCAAGTAAGGTAGAGTAAAATTAATTCATGGACTGAACAGTATGGTTCTGGAAGCATAAAAATTACAGAGAGAAAGTGATGGTTATTGTTGTTTTTATGTGTTTGTTTTCATGCATGTGTCGTTTTCTATAAGGATTATAGTAACTGAGTGGTAAAATATTCACAATTGAGATAAAGGGTAATCTGTTTTTCAGATTTCTCTGTCATTCATGACTAGTGAGGTTACATTACATGAACATGGCTATTCACTGCCATGCAGAGAGGCGTGTAATAAACTATTAGATCTCGTGGTGTCTATATTATATGACATATATGAGTGTGACATTCATTTTTAGTTTAATTTAATTTACCTTAAAAAATGGAATAAAAAAAGCTAAGTTTGTTTTGATGTCAACACATCTCAGATTTATGTTTCTATTGAAAGCAATGAAACGCCAAAATAAGCTTGTTGAAGCAGCAACATTGACACGTAAAGAGCACAAGTTTGTTTTGGAATACATCAAGAGACGAGTTGGACTCCAAGAGTTCGGTAGAGTTATAGTCAGAGTAAACCTCAAAACTTAAGGATCACGAACCGATATACTTATAGGCCACCTTCAAAGAGAACCTCACGCATGCGGTGAGAATTAAACCTACAATATTTCGGGTGAATTGTCTTCACATCAACTGAGTCAACCTTTAATGAAGACAGTACATAATTTGTGTGTTGTGAAGTGACCCTAAATTTAAAGAGGTATTTCTTTAAAAAAAATAAAAAAATCTGATTTCAGAAATAAGTACTATACTATCCATTTAAAAGAAAGAATTATACTACCTTATCTAAACTCTATCCACAATCATATCCTTATGGAAATCCTACTCAAGTTTTAGCAATAATCGATGAATGTTGACCTTATGCTAATATTTTGTTGGGTCAACTAAACACCGGTACCATATTGAGCCAAGAGCAATTAGACAATTCAATTGGACACTACATTCTCATCTAAAATTTTAAGGGATTGAATTTGTGAATCATGTCACACATATACTAGTGAAATTTACTTTATTCGAGATATAAAATTTCAAACTCACTTTTATTCGATATAAAAGTTCAAACTCACATTTAAAACACCAACACATTTTAACTTCAAAATATTATAAGCATGAGGTTAGATACAAGAGGTTAGTTCATTCCAACTAAAAGGATGGCCTTAGCTGGTACAGTCTCATCTTGACTTGAATGATGAAACAATTCATTGTGAGACTTTATTTACCCAAATATTGTGATGAAAACTAGAAGAAAACAATCGGCAAAATATGATTATTGAAGCATACACAACAGTTATTATCCATTTGAGATCTTCCTAATTGACCTATAATAATATTGGACCACAGACTTCAATTCAATTAAATGCTTTCTTAAAAGCCCAAAAGTGATTGATCGCATAATTAGTAAAAAAAATGTCTGACAAACTTCACCTAATATTAAGGATGTGAAATCCAAAATTGCCACACTTAGAAAAGGTTGAATTCCAAGTCAAAGGCTCAATAAATGCATTCTCAAATCCTTATATTGGCATGTTAAATAATGCAGGGCCAAAGAACAGGTCACATGGCAACTGCAATTTTGATTAATTTCCCATATGTCATTGATTGTTAATATTTAATAGTATACTATATAGGACAGAAAAGAACAGGGGAGACTATATTATAAGTCTTGCATATTCAACATGCAACTATAAGTTGAAAGTTGTAACAAAAAATTATTCATCAAGAGACATAATTAAGAGAGCCTGGTTTCTTTCAACATGTAACAGTTGAAAGTTGAATTATAGCAAAATTTATTCATCAAGAAACAAAATTAAGATATCCTAGTTTCTCAAAGTACAAAATCCCATCAACGTTAAATATATCAATTGGGCACACCCCTTAAATTTATATAGGGGGGAAAAAACTCAGTGAAGACTACTCAATTGCGAAACTCATCCATGAACTTTTGATGGAACTCTGTCAAGCGGGTGACAATGGCCGGAATCCTATCTTCTTGAGGCAATATGGTGCATCTAAAATGCCATGTGCCGGGAACCTTAAAAGACAATAATTTAAATTATACAATTAGTTTATAATCAATAAAAGGATTGAAAATGCAACTTAGTCAGAACTCAGAACCAATGATCAAGATGATCCACGCATTTTAAGAAAATCACTAATTATATTTACTTGCAATTTCATTGGTCAATATTAGTGTAAAATCTTTTAAAAGTCACTGGTTGTAATTGCCCGACAGTGTAAAAAGTTTTCAATATTTGACCAAAAAACAAAGTTGTTAATACATCAAAATATTTTGATGAAAATCTACCCTAATTGTGGATAAAATGAGAGGATGGGGTATATATCATATGTAGAATTAACCTCGCAATGCATTTACAAATAAATCGGTATATGAACTAACCTGTCCAAAACCAGAACCAGGAACAACAACAATTCCAGTGGCATTAAGTAAGCGTTTGCAATAGAAGGCATCAGGTGCGGATTTTTCAGCCTCTGCAGCTTTGATAGCCTTTTCAGGCAGGCGAATCCGAGGAAACAGATACATTGCTCCTTCTGCTTTGTTGCAGGTTACACCCTCTAATTTGTTTAAAGCTTCTTCCAGTGACTATGCACATAATATATATCACACAAAATTGGTTAATGAATTTACTCATTGTTGGGATGAGATGGTAATATTTGTAAATACTTTACTGTTTATGGTTGTGGCTTCATAATGTATAAAAGAATTGCCAGGTGGCTTCATAATGTATAAAAGAATTGCCAGGTAACTAACCTTTGCACGCGTAGTAAGGGAAGATAAAATAGCACCCTTCTCAGCCATGAATGACTCATAAGACTCGTCTCCAACCTGCAAAGATCCATGGTATTCACTCAATGACAATGTTACATCTAAAACTCTATCAAACTAGTAATGCATGTCCTCCTTCTTAGTACTTAAGTGTTCCAACCCATCTTAAGTGAGGTTAGTGTTATGTTTACACAAACTGAAGAATTATAACCAAAAAGAAATTTTTCTTTAAGAGGCAAAGGGTTAACCTTAGGCGGACTCATGATCAAACTTGCAAGAATTTGACCAGTGATGTTAGAACAAAGATTCACAGATGCCACTTTATAAATTTGTTCCCTCACATCTGGGGAAAACCCAGTCACCTCCATATAACCTCCTCGTTTTCCACACTCCCCGTGATAGCCTGAAGCCAAACAGAGACATTTTCAATCGGTAAGGATGACCTATTAGCATAACATAAAAGTCCATTCTCTCTTGATATAATAAGTTGATCATTATACCGACTTACCTTTGGAGACGGACTGAAAAGATACTAAGCAGATATCATTGTCGCCATATCCCATGGACCGAGATACCTTCTTGAAAGAGTGAAATTTCTTCTCAGGAACATAAACGTTTTCTTGATAAACCTATAAAATGAATTTCGTGCAGAGAATAAGAATGCTATTGTGCCACATGGTTTCAACAAAAAAAGTTTTTCGGCATTGTCAATAGAGAATTGCCGAAAATAACGGTTTGTTCAAATTCCGCTGTAAACTGTAGTGCCGCTATTTGAGAATATTTTGTAATAAATAGCACATCACGAGACAATAACATTTGTTCAAATTCTGACACCCTATAGCGGTGGTACTATTTAACAACACCGAGTGAGACTAAAGTATTTGACATCATAAAAAGTTCAGATACTATTCAACAACTTGAATTTTCATGAATTTCAAAAACAGTAAAGTTACCTCATCAGCCAAAAGAACCAAACCTTCTTTCTTGCAAAATTCTACTATAGCCCGTTGATTTTCCTCAGCAAGAACCTACAGACATGACAGAAATTCCATATTATCAAATATGATAAACTTAGCTTCGTATTCTAATCATTATGCATCCTCCTATATTAACACTCCATTGTAATTTGCAGCTCACCTGCCCTGTTGGATTGCCAGGGTTTATAACAGCTAAAGCCCTAACACTGATGCCCTTGGACTTGGCATCTTCCAACTGCTTCTTGAGTTCAGATATTTCCAGCCCCCAACCAGTTGCTTCATCAAGATAATATGGTACCTTTAGAAACAATAACAAAATCAATATGATATTCCAACCAATCCCTGTAATATAAAAGCATAGCTCCAATTCAAATTTTCAAAGTAACACGTGATTGCTTGCCAATGATACACGCCTATTTGTCATTTGTCAATATATACATAAAACCATGGACAATAGACCATTTTTTCTTTGTATTCTTGAAGATAGTATATTGCCTACTAAATACCAATGTTGTCAATTGCGGGTTGCGGAGAATAGCTGCTTTTTCAAATTTCGCTACAATATAGCAGCAGTTTGACTATACTCAGTACCAAACTGTGGAACTATAGCGCTGCAACTTAACTACACTTTGTGCCAAATTATGCTATGTTTTGGTACTGTAGTGCCGCTATAGCCGCCATTTGACAACAATGCTAAATACTTGAGCTGAAATGCAACTAAATAGTGACCTAAATTAAATTATGATTTGCGTGATTTTATATAAGAAAACTTTACCAGGTGGCCACCATGGAGGGTAATTGAGGCTGAATAGAGAGGGTACTGAGGGATGGGACACAAAATACCATCTTTTTCCGATCTAATGAGTAATTGCATCATCATATGGACCTAACGATAGAGAAATGATAGTCTTTAAAAAATTAACAAATTTCAAATGAAAACAAGTTCACACTCTAACCATATAAAACTAACAAGAAAATTTCGAAAACAAAGTAGAAACATACTGCTGGGCTTGCACCATCTGTCAAGAAAATGTCATTGGCATTACAAGGAAAACCATCACGCTCTTCAATTCCAGCGGCTATTGCATCACGTAAACCCTGAATACCCTGATATGGAAATATGAACAGTTTCATAGACCACCCAGTGTATAGTAAAGGGGTAATAATCAACTAAACCAAATTAGATAACCAATCAATACCTGACTATGACTATAGGCACCAGTTGCTCTTCCAGGAATCTGATCCACAATTTGCCAAGCTCTCTCTATTGAATCAGCACTGCAATATAATGAAAGGTCAACCACACAGGTAAAATCATAATTAATAAAGACAATCAGAGGAATATTAAAACCAATGTTGTCAACCGTGGATTACGGAAAATATTAGTTTGTTCAAATTCCGTAACGCTGCAGTGTTATAGAGCAACTATAACTACTATCTGACAACACTTTGTACTAAATAGTGTATGGAGGAACAATGGTGACTTGTTCAAATTCCACTATGCTAGAGAGCCGTATCACCGCTATAGCCTCTATGTGACAACACTGATTAGAAGCTATAAATTAGACCAAAATCATCGGTAACAAAATCAAGTTTACTTTGCTTCAGATACAACATTGTAAAAATGGATTATAAATCTGATATTCATTGACATATTCGTTTGCAATTTTGATACCTTGGATAGATAGACTATTCAAGCGCAGATACATTTTCCATCGACAAAACCATTAAGATTACTGATCCACTATAATTAGAAATCTAATAGCTGCTACTTAGTTTTATATTATCACAATACCTGAACAAACCCTGTGTTTCACTTTTGTCCAAAAGAGCTGGATAGTCACATAAAGCAAGAACCTGCAGAGATGAGATTGTAAAATAAGCATTGCTTAAATTGTATCAAGACAGTTGCATTCACCGTACAGAATTATAAGAAACAAACCTCTCGGAAAAAAGTAATTGGCTGCTGGCCCAGAGACTGAGGATTTCCAATGTTGCAGTAAATTATCTATTTTCAGATAAAAGAGAAGTCAGACGAGAAAAACGAAAACAACAAACATAGAAAAAACTTCATCGAGTAGAAGTGCTGAAGAAAATCTATGGAGCAGGTTCATTTCATTGGTCAATTTTTCAAACAAATCCCAAAAGATAGAAGCACAACATTTTAACACAGTAGCCGTGTTAGATTCACATTCATACCAGATGCTTCTAGTTATATATAGTATATTTTATCTGTTTTCCATTTTTTGAACTTCTACAACAACTAATAAATTGGAATATCACAATCATTAGATAAATGATAGCGTGTTGTTATGTAAATTGGAATATCATAATCATTACATAAATGATAACATGTACAGCAACTCGAGCTAATCTTAAACTGCATCATATAATTTAAAACTTCAGTCACATCCTCGTCTCCGTGGTGACGTGCTGAATTTGTGTCCCTTGTCTTTTCTGTACTCTCTAGATTCAATGACTTCAACGCAACAGTTTGAGTTGCACGATATATCCTAGAGATCGCAGCCTCACACTTTTAGACGTGTCCGTAAAATAAGGCTGCTTACTATAAGCCCACACAGAGAGTTCAACCCTCCCAATGGCCCTGGCAGGAGCTTTATAGCATCATCATGATGCCTTTTAAAGCCATCCTGATAATTACAAAAACCAAATACTCCAGAAGACATGAAATTGAAAAGGAGAAGTACCTCATCAAACGAATGAGCATCTGGATTGGCCTGCAAATCTTTTTGCAAGTTCTGCAGCATTAAGGTATCGCAAGTTAGAAGAGTCGTCAATTTCAAACTTTATGTAGCAAAGACTATTTCAATTTTCAAACTATATTCTACTCAAAGCAAACCTAGTGTTAGAAGAGCACTGTGGCAAGTGTTTCTAGCTATATTATACATGAAATGTGCCAAGTCAGGAAAACATTTTCAATCAGTGTTTTGAAGGCGGAAGGCCAAACATTTGCATACAAACATGCCATTGCGGTCAATGGCAGGCCTCCCTTAACAAATTGCCTCTTGTGGTTGTCAAAAAATCCTCCACACCATTCTGCCAAGGCCACAATTTAACTAAACTGTTTTCAATGAATGACACAGTCTTAATATATACAGTAAAGTCACAGTACCTGAGCAAGTGTAACAATCTCTCCTCGAACAGCATACTGACATTTCAGAACCTAAGCAGGGAAAAAAAACCATTGTTTCAGACTTGTAACTGAAGATCAAATATTGGTGTAAGTGAAGTGGAGCAAGTATTCGGACCCAAAAACATAGTACATCACAAACAAAAGAATAGTTTTTGTTGATACAGAAAAACTCACTTAAATAAACCAAGTGCATATCCATGTTTAGATTGCCAATGAGTTCAGAAAAATCACGGTGTGCCACAACAATTTTAGCAAAAACTACACTCGGAGCTTTACCGTGATTTCACCAAACTCAAACATACACTAAGCTGTCAAACTTGCGTAAAGTTTTAGCCATGATATGTCTTTTGCCACAAACTATTCACTGATCCCATGGTAGCACACAAAAACAAAGCAAAAAGGACTTAATTGAGCATAATACTGCAGAAATCAGCTATTAGCCAGTCCTCAGTCACACAACCAAACAGAAACCAAAGCAAAAACAAAATATCAGAGTCAAACCTCAGTCACAGATCATTATAGTATTGAACAACCCTTGTAAACCCCAAAATTAAAAACCCAATAATTCAATCAAAAGATTACCCTTTGATCAACAACCACACCATGCATCAATTTTGCATGCAAACAAACTATAAAGTAAGAAAAACAAACGAACCAAACCCAAAACCCTTATGTAATCACATAAGCATCAAATTCATCATGATCAAAAACCCACATAATTTTTTTTTGATAAAACTCAACTTTAAACTCAAACAAAAAAAAAAACAGGCTATCACTAAAAATCACTGAAAAAAGAGAATCAAAGGTAATCAATCACATAAGCATCAAATTCATCATGATCAAAAACCCAAATCAAATAAATCTCAAAACTTTAAACTCAAACACACACCTAAAAACTAAAAGTACCAAAAAGGGCATCACTAAAAATCACTGAAATCAATCACATAAGCATCAAATTCATCATGATAAAAAACCCACATAAAAAAATTGATAAAATTCAAAACTTTAAACTCAAACAGACCTAAAAACAAAAAGGGCATCACTAAAAACCACTGAAAACAAGAATCAAAGGGTAATAAAAAAAACAAAACCTGAGGGTTAATATTTTGAGCGGTAACAGGGAAAGGTGAATCAGAAGCCATTGAAGACAAAGAACGAAGGGGAGAAGGATGGTGATGTTGTTGATTTTGATTACGAACAAAAACAAGTGAACGGTTGAAAAGATGCCTGAATCTGTCTGCAGCGGATTTCCGCATTGTGTGGTGGGTTTATATATTGTGAGAAAGATGGTTTTGTTTTGTGATGCAAAGTTGAAAAGTAACGTGGGTGTGCGTGCGTCTAGAAACTCTTGTAGCACAAGAAAACAATACAACCTATGAATTGTTGAGACGTATCAACATTGTCCACGAGCGCCCACGTTTTTATGTGTAATAGAATATTGTTCTTGTCACCGTACCTTGTTAATTTTTTATTTTTTTTACCTCCTTTCATTGACACTCTTTTAAGAAACTAGACACTCAACCCGTACTACACACGGGTCTTATCAACCGTTATAAACACCAATAAATTATATTATATATTTGCATTAATATTAAATAAGTTTTAGGAGAAATTTGTGTTACCATTAAACATCAAATGATGGACAATTTTTTTTTAATGAATTGCAGACAACATTGGTTATCATAAACATACTATCATTATACTATCCCACGGCTGAGCTCTGGATTTCTCCTTCCATCTAACGTGGAGCAGTTAATATGAACGATTACAAATATAACAATAAACTTAGGTTGTTTTTCGTTGACAAACAGAACATGGAATATGTATTTACATTAACTAAAAATATCAACAATGCAATTTATAATAGATAAAAAGAGACATGAACACCCATGGTAAAGCAAGAAACCATGTAATTTGAGTTTAGGGAGAAACCATGAGTGTTTAGTGTCAACTCAAACAATCTAGCTAACTAATCATAGTTCTCATTTATTATCTCCATCAAAAGCCTTCGTAAACATAATCAACTAAAAACTCAAATGTATATTGTCTCATGCAATAATATAATGTAATATGCAAAATACAACTAATAATCAAAAGGCATCTCTCCTTTTTTAAATGGCTAGCAATATAACACGCTCTAAACTGTGATCACGACAAACAAAGTAACTGTACCGGTACAACAAAGACACATTGTATATAAGGGGCCGCGCCAAAACAAAAGAGAAAAAAAAACGAAATAATCGCCTAACTGATTCGAAAAGAAGATGCACAAAAAAGCCTAAACATTACAAAATAGACCCCCCACCAGCACACCCAAACGACTCAACCAAGCATAAACAGAATTGCTGCCACAACATTAGAGAAACATAGCGAAAGCCTTGAGATTAGCACGTGCCACAGACCTGAAGAAAAACCAGAAACCAAACAAAAGATATATTATATAGTTTAAGTACTAAAAGTTTTGCATATGTACTTCTTAGGAGGAGTAGAGACCATAACTATGCCTACAACCTAATAAATTAAGTTCATAGCTGAATACGGAAAACCTCCATTTCTTTTATCCAATAATTATAAGGACTAACACTAATGAGCAAGCAATATATGTCAAGCAGATAGATTCATCAAAGCAATGTCATCAACATTAAACAACTTCAATACATGGCTTTGGTAATATCACACACATCTATTCCACTTTAAAATGCACAAAAATTGAAACAATTGGTCGTTTCCATTTTTTTTACGGGAAACCCTAAAAAAAGGTATCATGATTTTTCATTCTCAAATAAAAAGGCCAGAATTGATTTAAAAATAAAATATAAATTCATAAGCAAAGTAATATAACAGAAAGAATCAATCCAATCTTTCATACATGAATGAGAGCAGCAACAACAACAAACTCATAAGAATAATTCTAAACATGATGGACCAAATTGTTCTAAATCGTTATTAGACAAAAACAAATAAAATCAATAAATCTTGATATAAACTAATTATCATTACCTGCTAAGAAATTAAATTAAATTCTTCCAATCCAAAATCTTCACCTTTTACATACAATAAACAATGTTAAAGTGAATCGAAAGCCTATCTTACATCAGCTCTTTGGGCTCCACCAAACTTCTGAATTGATGTTTTGTTATGAAATGTACTGCTCAAAATTTTGCAAGCTATTCTACATTGTTCATTGATTTATGATTTGCAGGAGTAGTTGTATCCACTAACTTTGGAGCAATGACAACATGTTCCAAGGCAACGTCAGCAGGAACAATGGAAGTTCAAAAGTTATTGGTACCCCTACATCAACAATAGACCATTGATAATAATATTTCAAGGTAAGGAAGATTATTCTTACGTGATTATCAATAAAACTGAATATAAGAAACTCATGGATTTGCAATAACAACAAATCAAAGTGATACTCAAACACTAAAATAGTGGTTAATTAGAAAAAATAAACTAATCTCTATTTTACAATTCAAAAGCACGATAAACAAACATAGAAGGTATTTTATTACTCAATCTGACAAACCAAATAGATTGATTAACATCTCCAACAGAACGAATACATTATGTGATATCAAAACAATTTATGATACAAAAACCAGTACTTCCATTCCCTCTTATCATTATTTTCTAAAGACTTCTTGATGTCTGTGTCTATAGCATTTTGTTTTTTGCATGCTCATTGTGAAAACATTAATATTCAGTGCAACAAAAAGCCACATTCTATATGGAATATATCAAGTAATTTTTATTCATATAAAACAAAGCAATATATTAAACCTTTTTAAGAATTTGAGATTTTAAGTAGTGGTGGCTCAGAAGATCCAAAAATAGCATCTATCACTGGCAAATATGGAAACAACATATGTAGTTTTTGGATTAAGATCTTTTACGATCTCATCGATTTTATGTGATACGTCATCTGAAGTCAAAACTAATAGGAATTTCAACACCTTACAAACAACTTTTCTGGGAGTATAAAAACTTATTTTTAAAATTCATCTAATCTTACCTCATTACCAGCATCAATTATCTTTGATTTAGCCCGTCCAAATACTTTTCTGCCAGTGATAGATGCTATTTTTGGATCTTCTGAGCCACCACTACATGAAATCTCATATTCTTAAAAAGTTAGGTTGATTTCTTCTATAGTTGCTTGATGTAGCATATTTACGTATATCAAAAGTAAGTATTTATATATCGTCTCTTCAGGGACTAGTGCGATATCATGGATCATTCGACGTCGATTTACGTATATCAAAATGGCGCCGCTGCCGGGGACTGACGTTAAGATATCATAGATAGTACGACTATTTTATCGTTTTAAGCAAATTTTGTACATAATTACTTCGTGTAGATATACCATTCATTTATTCATTATCCTCGGTGTTGCTAATTTTGTTGGTTAGATTCTTGAAATTTGTATGCGAGGTAGGATTCCACCCGAAGAATTAGAATACGATCCTGAGATCGAGAGGCACATTTGCTCGCCACCAGCTCGCACCCTACTCGCCATGGCGAGTTAACAAAGGAAAAAATAGGCAGGAACATGGTTTTACTCGCCATGGCGAGTGAAGTTACTTGGGAGGCGAGCAAGGGTGGTTAAAACTCCCCAGGATGACGTGGCACAAACCCAATGGGGAAGAAACCTCAACTCGCCATGGCGAGCAGAAGAACTCGCGAGGCGAGTTGATGCAGATGGG